>Ga0194126_10000425_pt1 | contig 70781 bp, 60 predicted proteins | sample TA2KigC150mmetaG_FD_148641 | JGI IMG/M metagenome (GOLD analysis project Ga0194126, IMG submission 148641) | Freshwater microbial communities from Lake Tanganyika, Tanzania - TA2015035 Kigoma Deep Cast 150m | ecosystem: Environmental > Aquatic > Freshwater > Lake | place: Tanzania: Lake...
TCCGCCTCCTGAAGGATCTGTTCGACAAACTCCCCACTCCCCAAGATGCGCTCATCTGACAACTCTTTTTCCCCTTTACTCCGCAGAGCAAGAACCTGCGACCATCCCCCCTGACTCCGAATTAATCCTCCTCCCGTTAACTCAGGTCTGCGCCCCTCCGCCAGCCCATCCTGAACAAACCGGTGGTATGCCCGAATCGCCTTTCCCTTTGTCCCAGCAAATTGGCCCAAAATATAAGCCCGATCCATCCACGGATATTCGTCTTTCCCGATGATCGCCCGATGCCCAGTCCAAGGATAAAGATCCAACTCCCCCATGGTCTTTACCAGCTTAGCCCGTATCGGATTTAAATGGATGTATCTCACAAGGGCCAAAAGGTAATTCTCTTCCTCACATAGGATTGATTTGTAACGGTTTTCAAATAGATGCCCCGTACGCCGATGGCGCCGATTGTAGTATTGGGCGTACCATGTTAGGAGCTTTCGCATGAGGGCGGAAATTCCCTGTGGGCCGCTCCGCACCAATAGATGGACGTGCGTTTCCATGAGCACCCAGGCATAGAGGGAGGACTGCGTTTCCAGGATGTTTTCGCCCAGGCGGGTAAGAAAACGAGACCGATCCTCATTGTCGTCAAATATTTGTGACCGGTTTATTCCCCGCACCATGATATGGTGAAGGGCGCCGGGAGTATCTAACCGGGCTTGTCGTGGCATGGGCTGATTTTATAAAAAAGAGGGTGATCTTGTCAAACGCAATGCACTGTAAGAATCAACGTCCCCCACTTCTCTCACGCAATGCACTGTAAGAATCAACGTCCCCCACTTCCTGTAAGAATCAACGTCCCCCACTTCTCTCATCTTTATTTGTACTATACCACTAAGTGAAGTGCTTTGCAATATTAAACCACCTGTAATTCAGACAGTAGACCTCAGACTGAAGCTAAAAAGTCTGGTGTCTGCTTTCAGCAAGCAGGCGACCACTTCCTTTCCCTTATGGTCTTCAGGCGCCCCGTGACCGCGGTGGCCGGAGAAAGACGTCAGGGAAGCGCGCCAAGGAATCGTCCGGCCGGCATGATTCTCACCCTGCCGTCCAGAACATCGTCAGACCCCCTCAAGGAGACCTGATAGAGGTAGGGGATCTGCAAACGTTCACCGAAATAGCGGAGGGAGGGGTTCGCGGAATGGGCGGACGCTTTGCATTCGACCGCAAACCAGGGCTGCTTGTCCACGGTGACCAGAAAATCGACCTCCCTTTTCGACACGTCGCGCAGGTAGTGCAGACCCACCCGGTAACCCTCCCGGTCTTCCAGGAGATGTTTCATTTTAAGGAGGTGTCCGGCGATCAGATTCTCAAAGCGGATGCCTTCATCGGCGATGGCAGACCAGTCCCAGAGGTAGACCTTGGGCGCTTTGCGCAGGGAACGAACGGAGCTGTGGGCATAGGGCGTAACGAGGTAACAATAATAAAGTCTTTCCAGGATATCGACCCAGTGAGATACGGCGCGATGACTGACCTCCAGGTCTTCCCTGAGGGACTGCAGCGAGAGGGGGGCGCCGATCCTTTCGACGAGCATGTCCGCCAGCAGTTCAAGGGCGGAAAGGGCCCGGACGTTTTCCAGGTCGCGGATATCCTCCCTCAGGAAACGATCCAGCTTTTCCCTTTGCCATCGTCGCAGAAAGCGCGGATTCTGTTTGAGGAACGGCTCAGGGAAGCCGCCGTAATGAAAGAGGGTTTCGATGGTATCGCTGTATGACGCAGGCGGGAATGAAAGTTCCTTCAACGGCTCAATGGCGACGGACAGGCGCTCCAGCTCGCTGACGGAGAATCCATGCAGACGGTGGGAATGATAACGCCCCTGAAGCGAATCGCCGCCCTTGCGGTATACGTCAAGACGGGCGCTCCCGGTGATGAGAAATTTCAGACGCTCCCGGTGATGATCGAATTCCCCTTTGATCCATGCCTTCCAGTTTCTGTATTTGTGGAGTTCATCAAAGACCAGGGTTGCTTCTTCCGCGGGCCATAGTGCCGCAAGGATCTCACGGCGGTCCTGTCGGTTATCCCAGTTGAAATAGCGGTCCTGCTTTCTGTGCAGGAACGATTTCGCCAGGGTGGTTTTTCCGACCTGGCGAGGACCGGAGAGAAAAACCATCTTTTCCTCAAGGTCCTGGAGAATGGATTTTTCTGAATAACGCGGGATGAACATGGGATCTTTTATGCCATAAAGCAAAAAAAGTTGCAATATATTTTGCTTTGCGGCGAATATAGACGGCTTCGCTATAAAAGATAGACCGCTTCGCGAGGAAGCGGGAAGACCGCTTCACTATGAAGAAGGAAGATCTTCCTTCTTCCTTCTTCAATCTTCCCTCTTCTCTCCATCTTTTCCGCCTCTCCGCGGCCAGTAGCGCAGCAACCACATGAGGAACAGCCCGTCCAGGGCCTGTTATCGGCGAAGAGGGCGAAAACTCAAGGTTTCCCTCGGCCTGACCGTTCGACCTGTAAAACAAGAACCCAGGGACCTTGATGATCTCGTAAAAAGTCGTCACTAAGCCTGCCCCGGAATGTCGTAATCCGGGGGTGAAAACCGGAGTCCAGACGTCGTCCCTGCGAAAGCAGGGAACCAGAGACATATAAAACTGGATTCCGGCTGGAGTTCACCCCGTACTTGATACGGGGCCGGAATGACATAAAGACGCATTTTCAGACTTTTTACGAGATCATCAATTTTGATGGTCTTGTAAAAAGTCCCGTTTTCGTCCTTGCGAGGAGTTCCGCCAATGCGGTACGACGAAGCAATCCCGTATTTTTAAGCACTTATAAAAACGGGATTGCTTCATCCGCCTTAGGTGGATTCGCAATGACTCTTCTGCCGATTTTTAACGCGACCATCAAAAATAGAAGGAGCATGAAAATCTGTAATGGCCAGATCAGCACATTCTCCCTGGCGAGTCCTGGCAGGCTCCGTAAAAAAATCCGTAACAGTTTAGCGGTGTGAAAAAGTGGTATAAAAGCCTTTGTTGAGGGCCGGGGGTTAGAGCGGAACGTGCCGGAAGCATCGGTTGGGTTTCCGCTTGGCCACGAAGACAGAAGATCTTTTCCTCCGGAGGAGGCGGGGGTTCTTGCCGGCCCCATATGCGGAGATATAAGCGCCTTATGATTCCAAGCGTTCCGCTCTGGCCCCCGGCCCCTGGAATCCCTTGGCCTTTACAACACACTTTTTTTAAAAGAGCTAAAGTGTTACCAGAAGTTTAGCTTGATTGATTTTAGCTGGAGTTTTTTGGGGGGTAATTCCGGTATTTCCAGCGAATCTTTACCATCATCATTAACACATTCAGCATGGTTTTACGGTTGAAGGTCGATTCCCCGGCCTTCCGTTCTTCGAGAATATAAGGCACTTCCTTGATACGAAAGCCGCGTTTATAAGCTTTGTATAAAACCTCTTCCACAACCGCAGGCCCTTTTGACATCATCTGATCCAGATCTATGTTTTTTAGAACCTCCCGGCGGAAGATCCGGTAGCCGGAGGTGCAGTCTCGAATCGGCAGGGATAGCACAAAGCGGATGTAGGCATTGGCCAGGCGGGTAATCCATTTTCTTAAGAAATGCCGCCCTCTCTCTCCTCCACCGGGGATTAAACGGGACCCGATGAGCAGGTCGCAGTCATCCATCTGGCTCAAGAAATAAGGAATGTAGGATGGCAAGTGGGAAAAATCAGCGTCCATCTCGATCACAAATTCAGCCCCCTGGCTGACAGCATACTGAAACCCCACAATCCCCGCCGTCCCCCGCCCGCGCTCTTCCTTGCGCAGGACCAGATGGACCATCGGGTCTTCCTGCCGTAACCGTTCCACAATGGCAGCAGTTCCATCCGGGGAGTTGTCATCCACCACCACAGCACCGATATCCGACCCCTGGCTGAGGATCTCCCGCAGGAGGCTTTCGATGTTTAGGGCTTCGTTGTAGGTCGGCACCATGGCCATGGCTCTCATGGAGACTCCTCCACCTGCCTGGTAATCTTCCCCAGGGAGAGGTTTCCGGCAAAGATCAGGGCTATTCCCAGGGAAGTCTCAATAAAAAAAGTAAGAGCATGCAGGATAATGGCATATCCCAAAGCCGCCTCTTTGCTCACCCCAAAGGACATCACCACCAGGAGGACTAAATAATGAAATGTGCCGATGGCCCCCGGGGAAGACGGGATGATCTTGCCGAAGGCGGCAAACACTATGACCATCACCGCAGCCTGAAACGGAAGAAACAAGCCGCAGGATATTAGGATCAAGTAGGCCACCCCAAAGGCCGTTACCCACATCAACAGAATTGCCGCAAAAGCATAGAAAACGTAACGGCCGGTGACTGCTCGAAATCCCTGAAAGATATTGTTCAATATTGATTGGATCTTTCCCTGGAAGCGTCCCGGGAGAAATTGCAAAAGCCGGTAGAGCCAACTCAAAAACTTTTCTTCCCGGCGCATCACGATGAACAGAAAAACGATCATCGCCGCGGCAGCCAACCCCACTAACATTCCGCTGGTGCGGAGCCAGGGAGGAAGCGATACGAAAGGCAATAGAATAAGGAGAAATCCAGTTAAAATCAAGATGTCCAGAAGATGCTCAACGGCTACCGTGGAGAGGCAGAGGGTCTTGGGCAGCTTCTCCCGCTCACCCATCAGATAGCCCCGGGTCAGTTCTCCCATTTTTGCCGGGAAAAGGTTATTGACCATTAAGCCAATGATCAAGACGGTTGTAGTGGACGCCACCCGGATATCTTTTTTAGCCGGCAGAAGTAAATACCGCCATCCGGTCCCTTTCAGGAAAAAGCAAGTAAGCTGGCCAGCTATAGCCGGTATGAAAAATAAAAAATTGACTGCTTGCAGAGCTGCCCACAAGGCGTTGAAATCGATTTTTCTTAAGGAAAGGTAAACGGCAGCAGCGCTAATTAGAAAGCCAATCAAAAGATTAAGGTGGGTTCGCAGGGAAAAAGCCATCCGATTTCAAATCCCTCTTTTCTTCTGGGCCCGGGGAAGCAAGGCGCGGATTTTTTCCATCACCTCCTTGGCTTCAATGGCCTGCATGCAATTCGGGGAAACCTGGCAGCTTCTCCGGTAACAGGGCGCGCAGGGAAGAGAAGAAATAATTTTCTCCCCCCTTCCGTAAAGATCAATCTCCTGAGCGCAGGTTGGTCCGAAAATGGCCACGACCTTTTTTTTCAAGGCAATGGCAATATGGAGAGCAGTGGTATCACCCGTAACCACAACGTCGCAGAGCTTGACCATGGCGGCAAATTGCCCGAGAGTATTCCCGCATCCGCAGTCGATAACCCCCCCTTTTGCTTTCCTGAGAATCTTGGAGTTACGCTCTTTTTCCTTGGGCCCGCCCAGAAGGAGAATCCGGGCTTTCAGCGCTCTTTTCAACTCCTTGATGAGTTGAAGGTATCCTTCTATGGTCCAGGCCTTATTGGCAAATACATCTCCTGCTCCGGTATTGAGCCCAATGACTACTTCCCCTTTCTTCAGGCCTATCCGCCTGGCAAACCTATCCGCAAAGGCTGTGTCTTCTTCCGATAAGATCAAATAATATTCATCCTTCTGGTAATCCAGTTCGGCAATTCCGAAGATCAGCTCTGGGTAGGTTTTTTGGTTCTGATAGAATTTCAGTTCGTCGGATAGGCCAAGAAGAAAAGCATACTCACTGACCTGGTTCAGAGGAAAGACATTCCCCTCAGGCCCCAACCCAAAACCTTTCTTCTCCCGGCCCCTGAATTTTGACACCAGGGCTGCGCCCCGGGGCTCCTTCTCCAACCCGATGATTAGGTCGAAGGTTTCTATCTCTAACGGCAGGAGGGAAGAATAATCAAAAGTCAAAAGGCGGTCAATAATGGGAATGTTTTTTAAAAGAGGATACGCTTCTTTGTCCACAACCCAGGTAATGTGGCTCTGCGGGTGGGCCCGCTTTAAACCGGAAAGCAGCGGGGTAGTGCGGAGGACGTCTCCGATGGCCGCAAGTTTAACAATCAGGATGCGCTTGCCCATGGGGCTGTATTTGGCGCATCCCGGACAGGTTCGTTTGAACTTGCAGGGCCGATCCCCAAGGAAATATCTGCAATCCAATCTCCAGGAGTTCATAATGATTCTTTCGTAAAGCGTAAGACGCGAGAGCGCAAGGGGTAAAAGAGAGGAAACACGCTGTGATTCTCATAGCCAAGCGTAAGCCCAACCGATGCTTCCAGCGCGTTCCGCCCAGGCCCCCGTGCCCCAACCAAGGCGGTCACCCATTTTTTCAAACCGCTAAACTGATACAAATGAGCCTCTTGCAAAAGTATTTTTTGTGGTTCGACAAGCTCACCACGAACGGAAAAACTAAATAATTTCAACCTAAGCCCGTTCACCCTGAGCCTGTCGAAGGGTAAATTACGGACTTTTGCAAGAGGCTCAAATAATTTAATTGTATAGGAATTTGCTTTTCTATCCCCCTCCCCCCATCCCCCTCCCGCCAGGGGAGGGGAGATACTGGGGGATCCAAAATTCCCTCCCCCTGGATGGGGGAGGGTTAGGGTGGGGGTGTTAATAACTTGAAAAATATTTTTATTCGCCCTTGCGCCTTGCGTTTATTTATTTCTTTTGTCGGGTATCCAGTCAAAATAATTAAACTGCATGGTAAACGTGCCCCGCCCCTGGCTCAACGAGCGCAAGTCTGTGGAGTAGCCGAACATCTCCTTCAAAGGCACGAAGGCATCCACCACACTGACTTTCCCTTTGGCCTGAATCTGATCGATCCGGCCCTTGCGGGCGCTCAAGTCTCCAATGACCTCGCCCAGGAATTCTTCCGGCACGACCACCTCGGTCTTCATGATCGGCTCGAGTAATACCGGTTGAGCTTTCTGGCACCCTTCCCGAAAAGCCATGGCCGCCGCCACCTGAAAAGCTAAGGGCGAGGACTGAGCCTCGCGGAAGGTTCCGCTAAGGAGGTTAACCTGTAAATCAACTACAGGATACCCGGCCACCACGCCGTTCCCGGTAGATTCTTGGACGCCGGTTTCGATGCTCGGGATAAATTCTAGAGGGATGGTTCCGTCAGCAAAGGCTCTGCTGAATTCGATCCCTGAACCCCGCAGGCGGGGTTCCAGACGCAGGCGCACATGCCCGAAATGCAGGACGCCTTCAATCTCCCTTTCGAATTTCCCCTCCCCTTCGGCAACCTGGGTGATGGTCTCCCGGTAGACCACCTGAGGTTTGCCTACGTTTACGGCAACGTTGAAATCTTCCCGCAGCCTTCTTACGATTACTTCCAGGTGCAGCTCTCCCATCCCGGAGATGACGGTTTGTCCTGTGTCCTCATCAAACTTTACTCGAAAGGTAGGGTCTTCGTCGGTTAGCTTCTGCAAAAAAAATATCAGTTTCTCCTGGTCGGACCGGGATTTTGGTTCGATAGCCACGGAGGTCACCGGCTCATAAAAATCGATCCGTTCGAGGGTGATCGGATGGGATTCGTCGCAGAGGGTGTCGCCGGTGGCCGTCTCTTTTAAACCGGCAGCGGCTACGATGTCCCCGGCCCGGACCTCCGGGATTCTCTCCTTTTTATTAGCATGCATGCGGAAGATGCGGGCCACCCGCTCCCGCTTCCCCCTGGTGGAGTTGTACACATCCTGTTCGGTCCGCAGGACTCCGGAGTACATCCGGATGTAGGTCAGTTTTCTCCCTTCATCGATGGCAATTTTAAAAGCCAGTGCGGCTAACGGTTCCTGGTCAGAGCTGCGGCGGGTTTCCGCGTTTCCGGTTTTCGGGTTGAAACCCTTAACCGGGGGAATGTCCACGGGGGCCGGAAGGTAATCCACCACTGCGTCCAAAAGGGGCTGAATGCCTTTGTTGCGCAAGGCCGCCCCGCAGAGAACCGGCACCAGCTCGAATTTCAGCGTGGCCGCTCTTAAGACCGTTTTGATCTCCGCGGCGGAAACTTCTTGCCCTCCCAGATACTTTTCCATGAGAGGATCGCTTCTTTCGGCCAAAGCTTCCACCAATTGGTCCCGGTATTTTTGGGCCTCCGCAAAAAAATCCGCCGGAATTTCCACTTCCTCAAACGTAGCCCCCAGAGTCTCTTCGTCCCAGATGATCGCTTTCATCCGGATTAAATCCACGACTCCCTGAAAACGCTCCTCTTCGCCCAAAGGCAGCTGGATGAGGACAGGCCGGGCTCCAAGCTTTTCTTTCATCATTTCCACGGTTCCCAAAAAATTAGCCCCCACCCGGTCCATCTTGTTGATGAAGGTGATCCGCGGAACGCGGTATTTGTCCGCCTGATGCCAGACCGTTTCCGATTGAGGCTCCACGCCGCCCACAGCGTCAAAAAGGGCCACCGCGCCATCCAGGACCCTGAGGCTTCTTTCCACTTCGATGGTAAAATCCACGTGGCCTGGGGTATCGATTATATGAATATCGTATCCTTTCCAGGAGCATCTGGTCACAGCGGAGGTGATGGTAATGCCCCGCTCCTGTTCCTGGGGCATCCAATCCATTACCGCCTCGCCGTCGTGGACTTCGCCCATCTTGTGGGACCGGCCCGTGTAGTAGAGGATACGCTCGGTAACCGTAGTCTTTCCGGCATCGATGTGGGCCATGATGCCGATGTTGCGAATTCTGTTTAATCGTCCTTTAGGAGTTGCCATTGTTTTTTAATTATTCACCGCAGAGCACGCGGAGAACGCTGAGAAAAATCCTTAAATAAAAAAAACTGCCTTTCCCTTTATTCTTTATGTTCTTACAAAATTACTGTTTCTTTCTCTGCGCCCTCTGCGTCCTCCACGGTGAAATACTTTTCCCTCATCCGCCAGGAGAGCCCGGCAAGAAGGTTCATTGCCTTTTCCGCAGCACCTGCGGACATTAAACCCATTCCTCAGCTGGGGGTCAGGAGACATCTTTCATTCAGAATTTTCTCAGGAATTCCCTTTTTAGCCAGATCCCCTAAGTCCGCTTCCAACTTTTCCATCAACCCTTCAACCGTTTCCTTCCCCGTGAACTCCGACGTAGGTACGATTCCCCAGGCCAGAATTCCATCACGTGAGAAAAAATCTTTCAGGGCATCGGAATAAAGGGAGAAACGTTCAAAAAATCCCCAGGCATCGAAATTGATGATGTCCGCCTTTGTCCTCAGGAGTAAGGACCAATCCGTATTCCCGCAGCAGTGCACCCCTACCCAGACGCCCTGGGCCTGAAATTCTTCGATCATTTCATTCAACCGCCCGGTAATGGTTGAAGCATCCACGCTAAAAAAAGCCGACCCATAGCCTGATAGTCCTGGTTCATCAATAAAGAGGATAACTTCTTCAGCAATCGTTTTCATCCTTTGGATGATCCATCGGCCCCGCAGCAACAAGCCTTTCATCACGGCATCAAAGACGACCTCATTGTGGATGATGTCCTTCCCGTCATTGTCCTGGATCGACAAACCAAAGGTAATCGGTCCGACGATCTGTCCTTTGAAAAATCGTAAGGATAAATGTTGATTTTCTTTAAGATATCGCATCATCCCTTCCATGCCGCCCGCATAGGCCGGCGGAATAGGGTAAGAGTTCGTGTCACCGGTTAAATAAAAATTATAAACTTTTTCTAATTCCCGGGCCTGATCAAGAGTGGTATCGAAAAAAACCTTTCCTTTCTCTTCTTCAACCTTCAAGAAAGGAAGCCCGGGACTGACCTGAATGGTCATACTCTCCAGAAAACTGTGTTCAGGGAGCTGGGGCCAGAAGGGAGTTTGGGGCATGGTCCGGGCAATGAGCGCGCAGGCCCTTTGCACATCGGCATGGGGTAAACTCCCAACTCCTGTGGCCAGAAAGCAGGGCAGGAATCTTTTTTTGCCGTCCCTTTTCATAAAAATATGGGAAACACATTGATTTGTTTTGAAAATTTATAGTAGGAAATTCCACTTGCCTTGTCAAGACAAAACCAGGCTGACCGTCGATCACTTTATTCTTAAGATCATGCGGACAATCTCATCCATGCCCAGGCTCAGGCGGGAGGCCGCTCGGCTTAGGAAAAGGTTAAAAAATAAAAGTGATCGACGGTCAGAAAACCAGGTTTTTATGTACTCCATCTGGTTTATTTTCTTGCGGAAAAATCGCAAACACATTAAAATTTTTATGATTTCATCCTTCGGGGCTGGCAAACAGCCGGAGAAGAGGTCTCCTTGACGAGAGAGCCGCGCATACGAGCCCTCAAAGAAAGTGGAAAGTTTGAGGAAGCCAAAAAGGAAATCCAGGAAGGCCTGCGGCAGAACCCCGACCATATTCTGCTGAAAATAAGTCTGGCCGACCTATACCTGCGCCAGGGGCTTCTGACCGAGGGAAGAATTTTAGCCGAGGAAGTCCTGGCGCATGATCCCCAGCATCCGCAAGCTCTGTCTGTTCTGGGCGACTTTTTTTTAAAAGAACGCTCCCCCCGCCAGGCTCTGGAATGCTTCCGGCAGGCTTCCTCTCGCGATCCCAGACCCTCTCTGCATCTCAAGATTGCCCGGGCTCTTAAAGAGATGGAGAAATTCCCGGAAGCGCTCGATGAACTGGAGAAGGTGCTGGTGGTTCAGCGGGACAATCTTCCATTCCTGAAAGAGAAAGCTTTGATTCTCAACCGCACGAAACGATTTGATGAAGCCCTGGCCTGCTACGAGCGGATTCAGGATCTCCGGCCCGACGACCGCTTTGTGCAAAAAGAGATCCTCCGGCTGCGCGGCCGGAACCGTCCGAAGTCCCAGGTTCTAAAGGAGCTTACCACAGTCATCGGAATGGAATCGAGGAAAGACAACCCCCAGATGCACGGCCTTCTGGCCCAGAAACTTAAGGATGCCGGGATGGTCCGGGAAGCGGCGGCGGAATATAAAACTGCTGTCTCCTTAGAGCCGGGGAATTATTTTTTCCTTAAACAGGAGGGGTTCTGCCATTATCACCTGAAGGAGTACCCGGAGGCCATCCGCTGCCTGGCCGATGCTTTTCGCCATGATCCTTCGGATTATGTGGTCCTAAAAACCCTGCAAAAGATCTATGAAACCCAGGGCGATCTGCCGAACTTTCTGAAACTGCTGGAGGAGGCGATTCGCCAGCATCCCCATAATAAATCGCTCTGGGGGACGATTAAAAAGATTCGCAAGAATTTGAAATTAGCCACAGAGGGCACTGAGAACACAGAGTTTTAAAAAATACTAAATATGGCGCCACAAACCATACCCCCTCACTCCACCCTCTGAAGGTGTGAAAAAATTGGGATAGAACATAATTCCCCTCCCCTTGCGGGAGGGGATTAAGGGGAGGGGGATAAATAACTTAAAGAAATTCTTTAGCTCTTCACCCTCACCCTACCCTCTCCCATCAAGGGAGAGGAGGTATTGCTGAATTTTTTCACAGCTTCCCTCCCCTTGGGGAGAGGGAAAGGGCGAGGGGAATAAAAGCATTAGAAGAAAATTCTCAGACTGAAAGATGTAAGAATCTAAAGGTTGCCAAAAAGGAAATTGCTATACAATGAACCTAAAACTTTCTGAGGAGCCCGGATGAAATCCTCCAGGCTTCCTGAACCGGCAGACGGGGAAGATCGTTTCCAGAAGGCCCAATTCCTCATGGAGAAAGTCTTTGGCTTCCGGAATTTTCGCCCGGGGCAGGAAGAGATCCTCGAGGCTTTTCTTTCGGGTGAGGATACGCTGGTGATCATGCCCACCGGAGGCGGGAAGTCCCTCTGCTATCAACTTCCGGCCCTGGTCCTCCCTGGCGTATCCTTAGTCGTATCCCCCCTGATCGCCTTGATGAAGGATCAGGTCGATACTCTACGCGTCCGGGAACTTCCGGCCATCTCCATTCACAGCCTTATGGGCCTAGGAGAACAGGAAGAAGCCTTGCGCGAGATTGCCGCCGGAGCCTACAAGCTCATCTATGTCTCTCCCGAGCGCCTGCGGAACGGTCCGTTCATGAGCGCCCTGAAGAAACAGGCCGTATCCCTGGTGGCCGTGGACGAAGCGCATTGTATCTCCGAGTGGGGCCATGACTTCCGTCCGGATTATTTGCGCATCGGCCAGGCCCTCGACTGGCTGGGCCGGCCGCAGACCATCGCCCTCACTGCTACAGCAACCGCGAAGGTCCGGGAAGATATCATCAGCCAGTTAAAGCTCAGGGCTCCCAAGCAGTTTATCACGGGCTTTGACCGGGAAAACCTCTTCTGGGATGTTTCCCCATTGGGGAGCGCCAAAGAAAAGATGGACCTCCTTGTCCGGCGGCTTAGCAAATTTTCCGGCGGGGTGATTGTTTACACGGGAACGCGGAAGAATGTGGAATCCATCGTCGGCCACCTGATGGACCAGGGCATATATGCCGAAGGCTATCACGCGGGCATGGAGGAAGAGGAGCGCAGCCGCGTGCAGGAGGATTTTTTGGAGGGGAGCCTGGACCTCATCGTGGCCACTAACGCTTTCGGCATGGGGATCGACCGTTCGGATATTCGCATGGTCATCCACCATCAGCTGCCGGGAAGCATTGAGTCCTATTATCAGGAATCCGGACGGGCCGGACGCGACGGTGAGCGGTCAGAGTGCCTTCTTCTTTTTTCGCCGGCAGACCGCCGTCTCCAGGAGTTCTTCATCGAAGCCAGCTACCCAGCCCCGGAGGTTATCCTCACGGTCCATCAGGCGTTGCTGCTAAGGCCGGAAGATCCGATCTGGTTGACCTACCGGGAAATCGGGAAGCTCTGCCAGCTGCCGGTTCCGGACATGGCCGTGGCTTCCGCCCTCAAGATCCTGGAAGAAGCAGGGATAATTCACCGCCTGCACCGTTACGAGAACCGGGCCGAGCTTTATCTTCGGGTCAAACCGGCAGCCATTCTCCATTCCCTGCCAAAGAAGTTTTCGGCCAAAGCTAATTTTCTGAAAAGAATTGGCGATCACTACACGGATGAAGAGCTTATGGAGGGAATTCAGTTTCTCCCGGAGGAGATGGCCGACAAAGCCGGCCTTTCCAAAGAGGCTTTCCGGAGACTTATGACTGACCTGGAAGAAAAGGAGGAAGGAACGTATATCCCCCCTTTCCGGGGAAGGGGCCTCCGCCTGCTTTCCCGCCTGCCCTCGGCCGAGCTGAAAATCGATTTCCATAAACTTAAGCTGCGCAAAGCCCACCAGATGGAAAAGCTGGACCAGATCATGGCTTATGGAACCTCGGCCCATTGCCGCCGGGCCTTTCTCCTTGATTACTTCGGGGAACGAGTCTCCTCCCCTGACTGCGGCCGCTGCGACCTTTGCCAAAACCGAAGGAAAGCGCCTGCGGCTTCCCCGGAAGGAATGGATCCTCTCTTAGCCGTAAAGATTCTAAGCGGAGTAGCCCGCCTTAAGGGCCGCTTCGGCCAGTCCATGGCCGTAAAAATGCTGGCCGGATCCAAAGACAGTAAGATCGAACAATTCCTCCTTAGCCGCCTTTCCACCTATGGGCTTCTGGGCGAATTCCGTCAGGGTCAGATTGAGAAGTGGATTCAGGAACTTCTAGCTCACGGGTGTCTTACCCAGCGCCGCATCGTCATGGGCGGGAAGCCCTATCCGGTCCTTCTCCTTACTCCCTGGGGCAGGGAGGTGATGAAAGGGCAGGAGCAGCTCTTTCTTTCCCCTCCCCCGGCAGAGACAAAGATCCCCGTCCTGCCCGTACAGGAAGAGTTCCGCGAAGACGTCTTTGAGGACTTAAGGAAGTTGCGCTTACAGTTAGCCCGGAGGGAAAGCCTCCCCCCTTATTGCATCTTTCATGACCGCACTTTACGCCAGATGGCGAAGGCCCTGCCCGATACACCCGCGAAGATGATGGCCATTGCCGGAGTTGGGGAAATCACTTTCCGCAAGTACGGCCGGGATTTTATTGCCCTGATTTCTTCTTACACGTCCCGGAAAAAGCAACCGGACATGGAGGTGCGCCCTTGATGCGGGTCGGGGATTTAATCGAAGTGCCGGAGATTAAAACGGTCATTCAGCTTAAAGACTTAAAAGAGCCCCATCTGCGGCGGATGATCCTTAATTCCTTCGTAGTCACCGGGGAAGCGCAGGACAGCCTGGAGAGAATTTTAAATTCTTTCAGCCAGCCGGAAGGGCGGGGAGTATTTCTGAAAGGGCATTTCGGCTCGGGCAAGTCTCATTTTTTAAGCATGCTCAGCCTTCTCCTGCGCCACGCCGAGTCCTGGGCGGTCCTCCGGGAACAGGCCCCGTCATTGGAAAAATTCCAAAAAACCCTCCACCCCCGCCGGTTTCTGGCGGCGGAAATATCCCTTATCCAGCACCGGTCCACGGAATTCCTGGAGGACATCTTCCTTAAGGAAATTTTTCATGAACTTTCCAAAGAGCTCGGCGAGCCCTTTGAAGGAACCGAGTCCCGCCAGGGAACCTTTGCCAAAATCCGGAAGACCATGCGGGAAATGGGTTTTTCGGGAATGGCCCTGCTGGTGGATGAGCTCTCCGAGTTTCTCCGCTCCAAGACTGACCCCCATGCTTACAATGAAGACATCCGCTTTCTGCAATACCTGGGAGAGGAGGCTTCTTCATTCCCCCTCTGGGTCGTCGCCTCCCTGCAGGAATGGATCGAAGAGACCGGGGAGATCAACCAGGCCACTTTCAACAAGATCAAAGACCGATATCCCCTGCGCATCAGCCTGGGGCGTTCGCACATCGAAGAGCTGGTTTCTCACCGGCTCATCCGCCACAGGGAAGGATCCGAGGGCCATATCCATGAAATCTTCCAGGCGCTCAGGAGCTACTTTCCTTCTTTTCCGGTTGACCAAGCGCGGTTTTCCCAGCTCTACCCGGTTCATCCGGCCACCATCACTCTCCTGGACCGCCTCAAGCCCCTTTTTTCCGAACAACGGGGCATTGTGGATTTCATCCACTACCGGCTGAAAGGGAATGCCGAGCGGGCAATTCCCTCTTTCCTTATGAGGCCGGCCCAGGATCTTTTAAGCCCGGCCGTTCTCTTTGATCATTTCATCCACCGCATCCGGGAGACAGCCGAAACCCAGCCTTTCGTGGAAAAAGTATTCCACTATTACCAGGATGAAATTCCGCAGATATTCAAAGACCCTGACCAGCAGAAGGTGGCCCTGGAAGCGGTGAAGCTGCTGATCCTCTTTGCCATCTCTCCGGTGCGCACCAAATACACGGCCCGCCACATGGCCGAGATGGTCCTCTTCCGCGTTACGGACCTGGAAACGAATATCAACTACCAGTACTTCCGCGACATTCTCGATCGTCTGGCCAAGGAAAGCTCCTACCTGGCCGTCTCTTCCGGGAAAGATCCTCTGGATGACCAATTCACCATCGACCTCAAAGCGGATATCCCCGGCATCATGCGCCGCAAAATTCGCCAGACCGTGGCGGAAATTTATCCGGGCGACCGCCGCGTCTTTGACCGTCTGATCCCTCTGGCCGAATCGCCCCACCTTCCTTTTGCCGGATGGGCCGAGCTTAAGCAGCAGCGGGTTTCGGTTATATGGGAACATACCCGCCGCCATGGCTTGATCCTCTTGCGCCAGGTCGATGAAATTACCCTGGCTGAAGCCGAAAACCTCGGTGAGGAATGGAAGAAGATAGAGGAGGATTTCTTCCTCATCGTGGGCACGACCAACGGAATTGACCGCCAGTTTGATCACCTGCGCCAGAGTTTGCTTCCGGTTCTTCGGCAAAAACATCCGGGCACATTCCTCTTTTGGATTCCCGCGGCTTTCCAGGAAGAAGAGGAAATCTGGCTGCGGGAGGCGCTGGCCGTGGCCCTCCTTATGGACCGCTATGGGAGGGAGGGATCCGAGTCCGGACAGCGGGGCAAGGAATACCTCCTGAATTTCCTCAATGGGGCCAAGAAAAGATTGGGAGAGATCTTTACCAGAGCCTATTTCAGCGGCCTCCTCCTCTGGGATGACCGGCAGGTGGAAGTCTCTGCTTACGGGTACCTCAGCCAGGAAAAATTTCTCGAAGATTTCATCCCGCCCTTACTCTCCCGGAGGTTTCCGCGGCATCAGCGGATCCATCCGTATCTCGAAGCCCTTCCTCCCATGACCCTGCCGAACCTCCTCAGAGATTTTTTTGCCACGGGCATGCTGGAGGTGAGCGACCGGACCCAGTTTGGCCTGCGGGCGGTTCTGGACGGACTTCTCAAGCCCATGGGCCTGATCAGGAAGAAAGGAAATCAATACCTCCTCCAGGTAGATTCCCGGCATAACGAACTGGCCGAACATTTCCTCTCCTTCTTGGAGAAGGGGCCGCTGCCGCCGGAGGCCCTTTATTGGGCTTTGCGCAAAGGGGAATACGGCCTTTTGAAGAACCAATTTGAAGTCCTCGTCCTGGCCCTGCTCTTCTCTGGAAATACCGTAGCCTGCCAGGGAACGAGGAAAAGGGGTCTCGAAGAAATATCCCGGATGGGACTTCAAGGAATCACCAGCCTGGGAAGGGGCGAAATATTGAGCGAAGAGCTGCGCCTGACCATCCCCCAGCATCCGCTGATTCCCGACAAGTTCCGCAAAGGCCCTTTCACCCTCCTTTCCCAGGAGGAGCTGTGGAGTCAAGTCAGGGCCCGAAAAGAGGCGGAGACCGAAGCCCTGCGAAACCTCCTCCAGAGGGTGCGCTGGGCCTCTTCTTTTCAAACCTTCAAAAATCTCCCCTGGGCTTCCTGGGAACAGGACATAAAGGATGTTCTCTCCCAGTGGGATGAGGTGAAGGTCAGCTTTCCTTCGAGAGAAGGGTTGGAGCGGTTTCTTGCCGCCGCCGGAAAGGAGCCCTTCTTTGCCGAAAAACTCCGCCGCCTGGAAGAGGTGAAGGCTTTTCTGGACCATACCGAAAGGGTTCTTTTTGTTCATCAGTATTTAAGCGACCAGCGCCTCTCCATCCCCGACCGCCCTGCTTACCATAACCTGCCAGAAGAAAAGGAGGCGCTCCTTAGCTTCTTTGAGCCGGATAAAATTTCCATTTCCCCGGAGGCGATTCAGGGCCTTTTGCAGCGGTTTCAGGATTTCCGGGAAAAGTATATTCATCTCTACCTGGAGGAACACCGCCGGGCCCGCTCGGGAGACCAGTTTGCCCCCTATGAAAAACTTCGTCAATCCCGGCGTTATGCCCTCCTCTCCCGCCTGAATCAGGTGGAGATGGTTTCCGTCCATCATAATCTAAGTTCGGTGGACCGGGCCCTTACTTCCGTGCTTCTTCAGCAGTGCCGCGGCCCATCGCCGGATGCCCTGCAGAGAAGCCCGGTCTGCTCCTGCGGCTTTGTCCTGGGGAAAGAGACCTCGCTCTCGCCCCTTCGCGAAATGGAAGAGTCCCTTGACCTGGGCATCCAGGAGACCATCGAGGCTCTGAATGCGCCCACTTATCAGGAAAGACTTCTCCCTTATCTGAGCGGCCTGGAAGAGGTGGGGGAAAAAGAGAAGGCCTCGGCCATCCGCAGGCTCCTCTCCCTTGCGCCAGTGCGGGACGAATCTTCATTTGTAAGGCTGGAAGAGGCTCTGACGCCTCTAACCGTGCAGGGGATCAACGAGGCTTTTCGGGGAAGGGTCGTGGTAGTCCGCAGGGATCTGGATCAGCTTTATGAAGTCCTCATCCACCGGAAATATACCCTCGCCCAGATTCGCCAGATCTTCCGCCAATGGCTGAAGGAAGAAGATATCTCCGAAGGGACTTTTGTCCAGTTCATCGGCAAAGGAGAAACAGGCGCCAGCCCCCTTGAACGCGAAGGGCTGGCCAGCTTTATGGAAAAGGATTTTCCCCATCTTCTTCCGCTTCTAAAAGATCTCGGCCCGGGGCCTTTTCAAAGAGCCCTTCTCTTTTCCCTCTGGATTGAAGGATACGGCATGCTCCCCCGGGAGATATCTTCCTTTTTCCCCTTTCTGCAAAATGAGGCGGAGGATAGAAACAATCTATTGGTCCGCCAGCTCGCCGAAGCAGCCGGAGCCTTGCGGGAGAAAGACCTGCGGCTCTTCGCGGGAATAGTGGAAGAAACCGAAAAGGAGGAAGGAAATCTGGCCAGGCTCTGGAAGCTCCTTGCCCCGCAAACGGCCGGGGAGATCTTTCGGAGGGAGACGATCTTTCCCTCTATTCTGCGGGAGTCTTTTGAAAGGCTGCTGGCCTCTCCTGAAAGGGAAGAAGAGGAGGCAAAGGTTCCCGAAGATACTGGCCTGGCCGGGCGGCCCTCTATTCTAACCGTTAAGAAAAAAGAGATGGGGGAGGTATTGGATGATTACGGCCTTCTCCTAAAGATGATCTCCGCTTTAAAGAGAAAAGAAGGAAGCCCGCCCCAGGACTTTCAGAAATGGGAATCCCTATACCTGCAAAACTTGAGTCCCTTGTCCTTCCTTGCCGAAACATTACCTGCGAGCGTGCAAAGGCTTAAGATTTCCCTTCCATCTCCAGTGAGGGAGCGCCTGGCCCAGGCCCAAAGAATGAAGGACTCCTTCTGCGAAAGCTTTTCCAAGTTTTATCGGGAGAATCTTCCCTCCTGGGAAACCGGGGAGAAGAAGCGGCCCAGGATGATCGAAGATCTTCCCTCACTGGCCCTGCGTAAGGGGCTAAGGGAGACTCAAAAGATATACCTGCTCATGGATGGAATGCGCTGGGATTTATGGGAGTATCTCAAAGAGAAATTCTTCGGCCCCCTGGGTGGCCAGATCCGGATCGCCCAGGAAGGAACGCTCTGGGCCCACCTGCCCTCCTCCACGCCCAGGCAGATGGAATTTTTGAAAGCAGCTCTGGAAAAAGATTCCGCCCCCGGCGCCGGCCTGGAAGAAAGGGTCTGGAAGGTAGGCGGGATCGACGAACGGGTGCACACGGAAAAGGGAACACCGGAGCACCTCTTCCGCAATGTCCTCCAGTGCCTGGAGCTCGACCTGGCCCCCCGCCTGCGCGAACTTCCTTCGCAAAGCCTTATCATTATGTTCTCAGACCACGGCTTCATCGAAAATCCCCATTTTGAAAAGGGAGATAAATATCGCACCCCCCGCTACACCCACGGCGGCGATTCCCCCTTCGAGATCATCGTGCCCTGGGCCGTGATCACCAAAATCCTGTAATTTGAGCCCTCACGCTAGTCCTACGCCTTTGCTGGCCGAAAACAATCTTGACGGTGAATGAGAAGATCAAGTACAATATCTGCCATTGCGGTTAATTCTATATATTATTGCAGCGCATCGAAGAGAGACTTTAAAGGATTTCGAGAGGGAAAATAAGAGAAGAAGAAACCACTTAAACAAAGGGAAAGGAGGCACTCCATGAACAAAAAGAAAGTTATTCTAACAACGATGGCGATCTTTGTAATCGGACTGATTGCAGCCGCACCGTCTGATGCTTCGGAAAAGGTCCGCCTTACCTGGACCTCCGGCGGAACAGGGGGGGGGTGGTTTGTCATGGCTGCCGGTATGGCCAAAATCATCGAAGAAAAGGCCCCTCACATCCAAATTACTGTGGTTCCGGGAGGAGGGACCACGAACCAGCCCGTCGTAGGGACGAAAAAAGCTGAGATGGGCTGGGCCTTGCCGCCGTTCCTGGTGGCGGCTAGGAAGGGAATGGATCCTTACACCGAAAAGTTTGAAGACCTCATGGTCATAGGGGGAAGCTTCAGCGACAACTTCCTGCACGTCCTGGCCGCCGAAGACACCGGCGTGACCACGATCCGGGGAATGATAGAATATCCCAAGCCAATTAGAGTGGGTACGGGGAAAGTGGGGGTCAGCGGGGAGTTTACCTTCAGGAAGATGATCGAAGATTATTATCGCACGAACTACGACGAGATAAAGAAGAAAGGTGGAAAAATTTTCCAGACAGGATATACCGAGATTGCCACCAACCTGAAGGACCGCCACATCGACTTTGCCTGCCTGAACATCGCGCCCCCAGCGGCCATCGTCCAGGAAGCAGCGCTGGGGCGTAAGCTGCGCATCCTTCCCTGGCCCGAAGACCTTATGAAGTTGATGCAGAAAAATTACGGCTTTGGCATCGGGGTGATCAAAAAAGAAATGTATTCCGGGATTCTCGCAGAGGATGTGCCCACGGCTGTCATGGGCACGGTAATCATGGTCCATAAGAGCATTGAGCCTAAGGTAGTTTATGAGATTACCAAAATCGTTTGTGAGATTAAGGATCGTCTGCCCTCGATCCACAAGAGCATGGAGGTGTTCGACCCCGCTACCGCCTGGAAGGATATGCCCGGGCCGCTCCATCCCGGCGCAATGCAGTATTACAAAGAGAAAGGCTATATGAAGTAGCCAACCTGGGGCCGGGACTTGATCTAAAGTCTCGGCCCTATTCTTTTGACCCTTCATCCGTTCAGACCCATTTTAGTTTCCGTCCTGCTTCTCAGGTTCGAAAGAAGTAATAATATTTTCAGCATTCGGGGGGAAAGAATGCGGGAGTTGTCGGGAATTTCAAAGATCATCGTCGTTTCCTTTGCCGTGGGTATTTCGCTATTTCACCTTTATACCGGAGCAGTCGGAGTCCTTGAACCCCGTTTGCAAAGAGGTTTTCATTTATTAATCCTCGTCCCCCTGGCCATTCTCCTTTACCCCATGACCGGCCGTTCGCCAAAGGACCGCATCCCGTGGTATGACTGGCTCCTGGCGATTATGGCAGCCCTTCCTTCTTTATACGTTATTCTTTACCGGGAGCAGCTTAACGCCCGCTGGGAGGGGGTCACCGAAGTAACCCTTTTCCAGATCATCATGGGAGTGATCATTCTATCCACCTTGATCGAGGCCGTGCGCCGCTCCACGGCCCTGGCCCTGGCCATATTGATGATCGTCGCTTTGGGATACCTGGCTTTCGGCCATCATCTCCCCGGCCTTCTCTATCATAAAGAATTTTCTTTATCCAAGGTTATAGAGGCTTCCTATCTATTGGAAGATGAGGGGATCTATGGCAGCATAACAGGGGTATCGGCCATCTTCGTGGCCCTGTTTGTCATCTTCGGAGCCTTCATCCATTACCTTGGGCTCGGACAGTATTTCATCGACCTGGCCTGCCGGGTGGCCGGCCGAACAACCGGAGGCCCGGCCAAAGTAGCGGTAATCTCAAGCGCTTTTTTCGGCACGATCAGCGGCTCAGCCGCGGCCAACGTCTTTGCCACAGGGACGTTTAGCATTCCGCTGATGCGCCGCCTCGGATATCATCCCCAGTTTGCCGGAGCAGTGGAGGCCGCCGCCTCCACCGGCGGCCAGCTTATGCCCCCGATCATGGGTGCGGCCGCCTTTCTAATGTCGCAGATAACCCAAATTCCTTACATCTCCATCTGCAAGGCGGCATTGCCGGCCGCGGTCCTTTATTTTCTCTGCGTGGGGTTCATGGTTCACTTCGAAGCTTTAAAAACGGGTATGAAGGGGATGGATACAGCCGCCTCGCCGCCCCTCAATATCCTGCTCCGGGATTCCTACCTTTTGCTGCCCATTTTTACCCTGCTGGCCCTGATGGTTATCGGGTTTTCTCCTTTCCTGGGGGCTTTTTACGGAACGGTCATGTGTTTGGTCATAAGCTACTTCGACCGTGCTCGCTGGATGACTCCTGCAAAAATCCTTCACGCCCTGGATATGGGAGGAAAGAACCTGGTCATGATCGCCTGCGCTTGCGCTGGCGCGGGTTTTATCATCAGCGTGGTGGTCAACACCGGTTTGGGTTTAAAATTCTCCAGCATGGTGATTGCCTACTCCAAAGGGAGCTACCTTATCGTTTTGGGCCTGGTCATGATTTCGACAATCGTCCTGGGCATGGGTCTGCCAACTGCGGCCGCCTATGTCTTGGCCGTGTCCGTGGGAGCCCCTACGTTAATCGAAATGGGGGGCGAACTTCTCTCGGTCCATCTCTTCGTGTTTTATTTTGCCATCATGGCCTGCGTGACTCCCCCTGTGGCCCTGGCAGCTTACGCGGGCGCTTCTCTGGCCGGAACCGACCCTATGCGCACGGGCTTTACAGCTTCCCGCATCGCCGTTGCCGGATATATCATTCCTTTTCTTATGGTGTATAATCGGGGGATCCTCCTGAAAGGAACCTGGCCGGAGATCGTCCTGGCTTTTCTGATTGCAGTCATGGGAATCTACCTTCTGGTCATCGGTTTCCAGGGGTGGATGTTGACCCGGCTGAACCCACTGGAGAGAATCATTCTCGTGGCCGGCGCCATTTTCATTCCTTTCCCCATTTTTCTTTCGGACGCCCAATCCCTCGTCGCGGGTCTGGCCCTGATCGCCATCTTTTACTTTCTTCAAAGGAAAAGACAGAAGGGAATTTCCCTGAGCTTGACCGGTGATAATTCAAGGCAAGGAGAAGGACTGCTTTAATTCCCGCCGGAAGGATTCAGTTGCCATTTCCTCTGATATCCTGACCCGGCATAGCTGGTAAATTCTATAGCCATGGAAAAAACGGCGGACATTGTCATTGTTGGCGGCGGAATCATCGGAGCAAGCATCGCCTATCACCTCGTCCAAAAAGGGGCTAAAGGAATAGTTCTCCTGGAAAAAGGAATGCTCGGAGAAGGCTCTACCGGCAAATGCGCTGGGGGCATTCGAGCCCAATTTTCTACGGAGATAAATATTCGCTTCTCTCTGGAAAGCCTTAAAACCTGGAACAACTTTGAGGAGATCACCGGGGTTGATTTGGGCTTTAAAAGAGCGGGTTATCTTTTCTTGGCCACCACAGAAGCTGAGTGGTCTATTTTCAGGGAAAACTCTGCGCTTCAACATCAATTTGGTATCCATGTGGAATTGCTTTCCCCCAAAGAAATCAATTACCGCTGGCCATACCTGAAAGTGGATGACCTGACAGGAGGAACTTTCTGCTCCTTAGATGGATACGCCGGTCCTTATGAAGCCCTGAGCGGATTTGTAAAAGGAGCCAGGCAGGGAGGGGTAAAAATCTACGAGGGGACGGAAGTTCTGGAAATTTATCAAAAGAACGGGAAAATTTCTTCTGTCCGCACGGCCAAAGGGGATATCTCTTCTCCCATCGTCGTCAATGCCGCCGGCCCTTATGCCGAAGAAGTGGGCAAAATGGCCGGGGTGGAAGTGCCTGTTCAGCCTTATCGCCGGCAACTTTTCTTCACGGCGCCCTTCCCCTGGATTCCCGACCCCATCCCCCTGGTGATTGATTTTCACCGGGCCTGGTATTTTCGCCGGGAAGGAGCAGGTCTTCTAATTTCCGGGCCCAAGGATAATTTGCCCTCTTTCAATGTCAATGTGGATTTCGCGGCCATGGTGGAAGTTGCCGAGAATTCCATCTACCGCGTTCCCATCATGGAAAAAGCTGAGATAAACAGCGGCTGGGCCGGCTCTTATGAAATCTCTCCGGATAACCATGCCATTCTGGGAGAGGTTCCCGGAGTCGAAGGATTTTTTTTAGCAAACGGCTTCAGCGGTCACGGTTTTCAGCACAGCCCGGCTGTAGGCCGAGTCATGGCCGAGTTAATCATCGAAGAAAAACCCTCCATCGACATTTCCTGCCTGTCCATCGACCGCTTCCGTAAAGGACAACTCATCCGGGAACCCCTGACCGCTTTCAAAGAATAACCGTATCAGTTTAGAGTTTTGAAAAAATGGCGGTAACGTCTCTGTTTGGGCCAGGGGGCCAGGCCGGAACGCGCCGGAAGCATCGGATTGAGAAGCCTCTTTTCCACCCTTCTGACAATTTTGCTCGCGGCAGACCTCTTGATTCTGAAATAAGCCTCAATTTCTTTATTGGTCTTGCCGCTGACTGCCAAGGGATTATCGGAGATGATCCTTCCCTAAGAATGTAGCCGGAAGAATGTTCCCAGGTTTCGCTCCCGGGCAATCTCATACACCCGCCGGGCGACGGCCACATCGAGAGTCCCGACCCCGGTCATGCAGGCCAGCGTCCTTTCTTCCGGAGTCTCTCGTCCCCTCTGCTTTCCGCATACGATCTCGCCGAGCTCGGCATAGACCAATTCATCGGTGAAAATTCCTCTCTCAAACCCCCTCCACAGCTCTCCCCGGTAGCGGGCCTGAGCCCGGTCGTCAACCACCACCTTATCAACCTTGAGAGGCAGGGCGGAATCCAGCTCGGGGTAGGAGCCGATGCTGGCAATGAAGCTCCCAGGGTTAACCCATTCATTCCTTATGAATTCCCCCTCTGCTGTGGTTGCCGTAACAATTATGTCAGCCCCTTCCACAACTTCTTGGGAAGTCAGGCAGATGCAGACCGGAAGGTTCACCAGGGCCGACATTTCCTCCTCAAATCTTTTCCCTGCCCGGGGATCCACATCAAACAACCGAATATCTTGAACGGGAAAGAGGCGGCAAAGGGCCCTAACCGTGGACCTTCCTTGCGTCCCCCCGCCGATGATGGCCAGAGAAGAAGACTCGCGCCTCGCCAGATATTTTGCGGCCACCGCGGTCATGGCCCCGGTGCGGGCATTGGTCAACTCAACCCCGTCGAATATGGCCAGCGGATACCCGTTTTCGAAGTCGGTGAGGATCATGGTGCCCAGGATATGGGGTAACCCGAACCGGGCCGGATTGTCCTTATACCCGGTAACAATCTTTACTCCTATAGCTTTCATGGAAGGGACACTCGCCGGACCGGCAAAGATAAAGTCCTGCCGTCCATCCCCGGATAGATACATAAAAAGCTTCGGCGGAAGAATCGTCCGCCCCAACCCGCTTTCCCGGAAGGTTTCTTCCACGACCTGAATAACTTCATCCATGTCCAGGCACTGCAATACCTCGGGCGCTGAAAGGATTAGGGTCTTTCTCTCCATAGACCTTCGCTCCAATCTTAATTCGGTCATTTATGAGTGGGCCATCGATCAGCTTAGAATCTTTTCTTCAACCATCGTTTCCAGAGATTTTCCGAATGCCCAAATCGTTTTTTCCAGGTCTTCTTGGCAATGGACGGCGGAGACAAAAAGGTCGAAGCCCCGGGTCGGCGATTTTATCCCGTTGAGCGCCAAGTTTTGGTAGAGGGCTTCGCCGATCCCTGACGGACGCTCTTTTTCGGCATTCACGCACACCACCCGATCGCATTGGCCCTGGAGATGGCATTCCCCCAGGTAAACATGGATTACGGAAAAGTTGCTGTCATAGACGCAGCCCGGAATCTCCCGTTCATCCAGTTTTCTCTGCATTCCATCCCGCAGCTTCCGGGCGTTGCGGTTGGCGTCCTGGGTCGGCTGCCCGTCGGCAATAATTTTCAGGTAAGCGATGCCGGTAGCGGCGCAGAGCGGGTTGGCGTTGAAAGTGCCGAAATGGGAAACCCGCTTATAGCGATTCCAGTTTTCATCTTTGAAAAGAAACATCTCCATGATGTTCTTTTTTCCCACTATGGCCCCTGCTCCGGGCATGTTTCCGGTGATTCCTTTTCCCAGAGAGGTTAAATCCGGAGTCACTCCGACTGCGGCCTGCACTCCCCCGGGTGAATAGCGGAATCCGGTCACGATTTCATCGAAGAACAGCAACGTTCCATACCTGGCGGTTAAATCGCGCATGGTCTGATAGAAGGAGGGTTTGATGCCCACAACCCCTGAGCTGGCCCCGGCAGCTTCAACCATTACGGCCGCTACATCCCTGTTTTTCAGAGCTTCCTCCAGGATCGCTTCCTCGTTCATGGGCAACACAGCGGTGTCTTCCACCGCCGAAGGAAGAACGCCTCCGGAAACGGAAACGTTGAAAGGCTTTTTGTAGCCAACCGTAACCGCATCGTAGCCTCCGGCGAAGTGATACTGGAAGCGGATGATTTTTTTTCTGCCGGTATAGGCCCGGGCCAGGCGCACTCCGAGCATGACGGCTTCCGTTCCGGAGTTAGTAAACTCGATACGTTCAGCCGCAGGAACCAGCTTCTGGATGATCCCGGCCCACTCCAGCATGAGGTCGCAGCAGGAGCCAAATTGAATCCCCTTATCCAGTTGCTCCTTGGCCGCGTTGACTACGACCGGGTGGGCATGTCCTAGAATCTTCCCCCCGTGCCCCCCAAAGTAATCGATAAACTCGTTGCCATCCACGTCCCATATGCGGGAACCTTTGGCCCGGGTCATGAAAAGGGGAAACGGCGAGGCCTGCCAGGCATCGTGAGGCACCCCTCGTGGAATGATTTCTTCCGCATTTTCAAACAACGCTTTCGATCCGGAAAATTTGGCAGCGTACTGCTCTTCCGTTGTCGGCTTGGCCATTCTTCGATTCCTCCTGTTCCGCTTTATTGTTCACGATCATCCGCATCAGCATCATTTGCCGGGAAGCGCCGAAATGATAAGATGGTGAAAAAACAAAATCAGGGTAGTCCTGAAAGATACAAAAATCAAGGAAAAATGAATGTTAACAGAATGTGAGTAAAAGGCGAGTGCCGAACTTGACTGGATGTGATTCGCAAAAAACTGAAAGAAGTTTCGATCGTTGAACTGGCAGGTTTCTTTGCTCCATTTTTGGGCTGTGCGGCAATCGCCTACTACGTGCTGAAGAAGTACGGGTTTAAGCAAAACCCCGGGAAGAAGGGCCTGGTAAAGAAGGATGATGCTAAAAAGAATGGAAAAAGGCACGTGGGGATTTATACTTCAAGATATTTTTTCCGGGCATCGGGATGGGCTTCTAATTCGGCAATGGTTCCCACGAACCCGATGTGGGCCTTGCCCATCAGGTACAGGCGATCTGCCAGGGACAAGGCTACTTTGATGTTATGTTCGACGAGAAGGATGGAAACGCCGGCTTTATTGATTTCTTCCAGGATATCCCTTACTTCCTTGACCAGTAGTGGAGCCAGGCCTTCCGTGGGTTCATCAACGAGGAGGAGGTCAGGATTCCCCATCAGGGAGCGGCCAATGGTTAGCATCTGCTGCTCACCGCCGGATAATAACCTTCCGTGCTGCTCCGCCCTTTTTTGCAGCATGGGAAAATGATTAAATATCCGGGCAACCGTCCATACGTTTGGATTATTCGAGTCGGCTATTTTCCCCCCCTTAACTCCAATATCCAGATTGTCCAGCACCGAAAGATTAGGGAAGATTCGCCTATCCTCAGGGACATACCCGATACCGGCCCTGGCCACTCTGTAAGGCGGATAACCCGTAATATCTTCGCCTTTAAAGGTAACCGATCCCGACTTCGGTTTAACCAGGCCCATGATGCTTTTTAAGGTTGTGCTCTTGCCCATGCCGTTTCGGCCCATCAGGGCGACAATTTCCCCTTGAGGAACAGTTAGGGAGATACCCTGCAAAACATGGCTCATGCCGTAATAAGTATTCAGTTCATGGGCTTCTAATAACATCTTTGCTTACCCCTCCAAATAGCCAAGCGAATGGTGCAGAGCGCAAAGCATAAAAATGTTTCTTTTTAAGTTCTAACGCTTTGCGCTATGCTCTTAGCGCTTTGCGAATTCTCGTTAGGCGTTATGCTAATTAGACCTCCAGTGCGCCCAGATAAGCATCTTTGACCGCTTGATTCTCCCTGATCTCAACCGGAGACCCTGTTGCCAGGATCTGCCCATAATGGAGCACCGTGATGCGGTCCGCCAGGGAGAAGACCACATCCATATCATGCTCTATAATGACCAGAGTTTTTCCTTCGGTAAGCCGCCTGATCAGTTGAACGGCATAGTGAGTTTCATCCTTAGACATGCCGGCAGTGGGTTCGTCAAGCATGACCAGATCCGGGTCTGTAGCCAGAGCCAGGCTGATTTCCAGGGCGCGATGTTTCCCGTAGGATAGCATACTGGCCGGAATATTCCGCTCTCTATCCAGATTAATCCGTTTAAGGACCTGATCGGTCTCTTCGGTTATGGCCGACATGTTGTCCACCTTGCGGAAAAACTGAAACCGGATACCCTTTTTGGATAGGATGGCCAGGCGAATATTCTGGAAAGCCGTCAATCTACCGAAGGTGCTGGTGATCTGAAAGGAACGTCCCATGCCCAAACGCGTCATCTCGTGCGGCCTGGCTCCGGTGACCTCCTTTCCTTTGAAGAACACCTTTCCCCGGCTCGGATGGTAAGTTCCGGTTATGACGTTGAAGAGGGTCGTTTTCCCGGCTCCGTTAGGGCCAATGACAGCATGCCTCTCTCCCTCCTTCACCTGAAGGTTGACATCAAATAATACCTGTAATTTGCTGAAATCGTGATACAGCCCTTTGGTCTCCAGGATGTTCATGAAACCTTCTCCAATTTAGCTTCTCCGGCGAATTTTGTATGTAGTCCACTTTTGTTTGATAGTGTTTAAAATACCTACGAACCCCATGGGAGTAAACATGATTACCAGGATAAGAATCAAGCCCACCACCAGTTCCACCCGTTGCGTATACCTGCTGGTCAGTTCCTCGATCACCTGAAAGATTGCCGCTCCCCAGATAGGGCCAAAAAAGCTGCCGACGCCTCCGATCATGGTCATCATCACCGGGAAAAAAGAATTCAAGATGTGCAGAGCGCCATCGGCCGAGACCAGGTTGTGAAACATGGCCGAAATCGAACCGGCCACCCCGGCGAACCCGCCGGCAACGATGTAAACGACCGCCTTGGTCTGCGGCACCTTAAACCCTAAGTAGTCGATGCGCATGGCATTATCCCGAACACCCACCTGGATGCTGCCAAAGGGCGTCTTGGTAAAAAACCATAGAATCCAGATGCTCGCCCCTAATACGGCTATGGCAAAATAATAAAAATTCTCCGGGGACTTCATGTTGACAGACACGATCCCTGGAATGGTGAACGACGGGATAGGAAACCCGCCTATTCCATCCTCACCGCCGGTGATACTTCTTAGTTTAAGGGAAAGGACATACATGAGCTGGCCAAAGGCGAGATGCAACATGGCAAAGGCAGTGCCGCTGACTCTGACCATTATGGGACATAAGATCAAGGCCAGTCCAACTGCAGACAAGAACCCGGTCATGAGGGCCATCGACAGAGATACGCCCTTCATATGGGTCAGAATCAAGGCCGTGCCATATCCACCCGCACCGAAAAACATAGCATGGCCAAAACTGAGGAGCCCGGTATAGCCCAGCAGCAAGTTAAGAGTGACCGCAAACAAGGCAAAGATGGCAAAGGTTACAAAGACGTTGGTATAATAGATGCCGAAAAGCTTGGGGTAAACGGCCAGGAAGGCCAGGAACACGCTCCAGGAAACCCATTTCATAATTTTGTTGGTCATTCCCTTTCTCCAAAGAGGCCCATCGGTTTAATTATCAAGACAATGGCCATGAAGAGGAACATCAGGACCGGGGCAAGTTGAGAAATAAACTGAACGCCATAGGCGCTCAATTCTCCAAAAATTAAAGAAACAATAAAAGCGCCCTTGAGGCTCCCGAATCCTCCCGTAACCACCACGATGAAGGCGTCCATGCCCATCTGGTCTGCCAATCCGGGAAAGACGGTCAGTATGGGAGCTATGGCCACCCCGGCCACTCCTGCCAGCCAGGTGCCGACTCCAAAAACAAACATGAAGACCAGGGGCATGTTGACCCCCAGGGCATTCACCATATCCGCATCGGAAACGCCCGCCCGCACGATCTTGCCTAACCGGGTTTTATAGAGGAGTAAGGCCATGATGGCCAGAACCACAAGGGCCAGCCCGATAATGAAAAGTCGATATATCGGATAGTCCAGTCCCTTAAACGTCACCAGCCCATGTAAAATAGGGGGAACCTTTACCGGCAGGGTTTCGGTCCCCCAGAAGATCTTTACCCCGGCGAGGATGACCAGCGAAACGCCCACCGTTAATATCAATTCGCCAATATGTCCAAAGGCATGTATCCTTCTCAAAAGAAATCTCTCCAGGAGAACGCCAAAGAAAGCCGTAGCTACCGGCGCCAGCAAAAGAGCCGCCCAAAAATTCCCGGTAATGGACAAAAACTGGTAACAAAAATAAGCGGAGAGCATAAAGAAGGAGGCATGGGCCAGGTTCAGAATCCCCATCATGCCGAAAATCATGGTCAGGCCGGAGGCCACCAGGAAAAGCACCATCCCATAGGCAAGTCCATGAATGCCCTGAGCAACATACATTGCGGTCGTTGGGTCCATTAGTTTATCCTCTCAAAAATAAAATACGCATAGAGCATAGCGTTAAAAAACTTAAATTCGAAGCGCTAAAATGCCTAAAATTAATACGAGCGTAATAAATGTCTTTACAAGTCATTGCGAGCCCAAGGGGCGCGGCAATCTCATTCTTCATGGCATTGCTTCGTCGTTCCACTCCTCGCAATGACAAGTTATTAACACCCCCACCCTAACCCTCCCCCATCCAGGGGGAGGGAATTTTGGATCCCCCAGTATCTCCCCTCCCCTGGCGGGAGGGGGATGGGGGGAGGGGGATAGAAAAGCAAATTCCTATACAATCAAGTTATTTAATGCGTCGGTATTAGTACCCTATAACTTCGTCTCTTGCTTTGCCCTATGCGCTCTGCGCTATGCGTAATGCGTTTTTGGGTTATTTTCCCCAATCACTTTTCCCTTTGCACCTATCTAAGTTCCTGTCCATATGGGGGAGGACCTTTTCCGCCGGTATCTTGAATGACGGGCCTACATTGGAACAACCCTGGTACCAATAATAAGGCGGAATGTTGAAGGATTCTTTTTGTTGTTCGGGGGGAACATATATTCCCACATGAAGGTCCTGGATCACCTTGTGGTCGCAGGTCCTCATGGTTAAAACTGTCCCGTTATTCATCCGATAGGTATCCCCTTCCCAGACTTTGATGATCTTTTCCGGATCCGTACTTCCGGCTCTTTCGATGACACTCAGAAGCCAGTACGTCTGCATTATATAAGAGCCAATGTTTCCGGTTCCATGCTCATACAGTCTGGTGTTATAAGGAGCCTTCCATTTATTCTTCCATAAATTGTTCCAGGTTTTGTAGTATTTGATCTGTTCGGGTGTTTTGAAAGCCCCCCCTTCAGTCCCATACTGGCTGAGGTGCACCAAGTCTTTGGTCCCTTCAACTCCGACTTCGTGGAGGAAATTGGGCTCGTCAAAGAAGATATTGGCAATGGGAAGCTTTATGCCCATGCCCCTGGCCTGTTTGAGGAGGTTGGCTGCATCGGGAATCCAGTCGCCGGAATAGATAACCTCGGCTCCGGAGCCTTTAATCTTTTCCAGGTAAGGGGCAAAGTCGGTCAAAAACAATTTATGGTAGTCCTCGCCGACAATCGTGGCTTCCGGAAAATATTCTTTCAACCCCTTTTTGAAACCCTGGGCCAAGGAGTGGCCAAACAGGTAGTCCTGATTGAGGATGTAAAACTTTTTCTCTTTTTTCCGGATCTGGCCGTAATAATAGGCCAGGCCCCGGCCGATCTGCTCGGTGGAAAAAGAGGACATGAAAGAATAACGGGTGAAGCTGGTGGCGTCATAGAGCTCATCAGAGAGGGCCGCTGTGCAGTGGGCAATGACCTTGTATTTTTCGGCAACCTCGTTAATGATTTTCATAAGGTGGCTGCCATTGGTCCCCCAGAGCACGTGAACCTTTTCCTCAAGGACCATCCTTTCGGCAATCTTCTTGGTCTGAGCAGGCGCGGACATATGATCTGCCTTGATGACCTGGACCTTCTTCCTTTTTCCATCGACCAGGATGCCCCCCCTTTTATTGATGTCATGGGCTGCCCACAGCACGGAAATCCAGTATATCTCTCCCACTACCGCAGCCGGCCCGGAAAATGATGCCACTATGGCAATCTTGATGGTATCCCCGGTGGGAATAATCGGATTGTTCGGATCGAAGTCGGACATGTCTCCCATTTTGTTGGCGTCAAAAAAGGCATTTACAGCCCCAGCCTGGGGGGTGCCGCATAAAAAAACAATGAACATAAAAATGCACCCCATTACGATCCATCGCCCCTGAATTTTACCAGATGCTTTCATTTTTGCCTCCTTTCCGCAAGTTAGGTAAACTGATCTCTATTATTTCCCCCGCCACACATTGATTGATAAGGTTAGACTTTTATACCTAATCACCTCCTTTTAATCAAAAAATGGTTCAAGTGAAGTAAATAAATAAAGTAAATCAAGTTATTAACACCCCCACCCTAACCCTCCCCCATCTAGGGGGAGGGAATTTTGGATCCCCCAGTATCTCCCCTCCCCTGGCGGGAGGGGGTTGGGGGGAGGGGGATAGAAAAGCAAATTCCTATACAACCCAGTATCTCCCCTCTCCTGGCGGGAGGGGGTTGGGGGGAGGGGGATAGAAAAGCAAATTCCTATACAATAAATTTATGGGACACAGATTTTCGCAGATAAACGCAGATATATATTTTCTGTGTTTTTTTTGAATATCCAGAAAATCTGTGTTCATCTGTGTCCAACAAGGAAATTCCTAAAATAGGAACTTTCGCCGTTTAGAAATTATGCTTTCAGGAAACCTGGTTTCGCCTCCCCTTACAGAAAGTAAGGTTATGTATCCATTAATTTGTCGCCTATGGGTGAGAAGGTAATAATAAATAATTAGATATGCGGCATTTGTCAAGAAAAAAACCCTCTCCCTGAAAACCTCGTGATCCTTTTTTTACAGATTTTAATCGAATTGTCACTTTGCCTATTCACCGAACTTGCCGTTGGATTTTGGATGAATCTCTCTCCTCCTCCGCCATTTTGGACTATTCTTGGTTGCGGATTGGACCAAGGTTAAGCTGGAATGGTTCGTTTGAAAAAAGGGAAATAAGCTCCAAAAAAACAAACGAAAAAACATTTTGGAAAAGCCTATGAAGTTTGCAAAATTAAATCCGTTAGCGTTTCCTGATCGGCCAGCCCCAACATCCGGCTTCTTTCTTTGCCTTCCACCAGGATCAAAAATGTCGGAGTCCCAATAATACTGTAATTCTTTTTAAATGCTTCAATAAACTCTTCCTCCAGCAGACCTACTTTTAATTCCTGGCTATACTTTCTTGCTATGTCCTCTATGACCTTCACCTGTTGGGGAAATTCATCATCCCGAGGCATGCACAATAAGAGAACTGGTTTTCTTTCGGCAATCACTTCTTGAGCAAAATTCTCAGGCCGAATTAAACTAACCAAAGTTGTCATTATTCAAGGCCCCAAAATTCCGGTTCTTTCTTTTTAACTTTATGCACAAGATAATTACAAAATGCATGCCCAAAAGAAAAAAAGACACCTGTAATAAAAACTGGCTGGAATTTATGGTATTTATTTGGCGAGGTAGAAAAGAGTATTATTAAAAAAAGTGGAGTGGTACATAAGTGGATCGAGACATATCTGTACCATGATACATTTTTTAATCTACAGTATCGGTGAGTTTATGTTGATAGATTTTCCGGTAAACTGTTTGGCGGCCTATGCCCAATAGACGAGCAGCTTTCGCTTTATTCCAGCCGGTCTTGTTTAAAGCATTTAGGATCTCTTGAGTCTCTTTTGGTGCCTTCCCATGTATTTTTTGGACAATGACTTTTTCACTTTTTCCGTAATCCCTGATCTCCGGCGGTAAATGCTCAAGGGTTATAACCCCTCCCCGGCAGAGAACAAAGGCATGTTCCATTACATGCTCCAACTCCCTTACATTCCCCGGCCAGGAATAATCCATAAACCTGCTGAGTACCTCATTGGATACTCCTTCGATATTTTTCTTGAACCTCTCGTTAAAAGAACGATAAAAATGGTTCACAAGCAAGGGCAAATCCTCCATCCGATCCTGCAGAGAGGGCAGGGCAACCTCCACAACCTTCAGGCGGTAATAAAGATCTTCCCGGAATTCACCTTTACGCACCTTCTCCTTGAGATCCTTGTTCGTAGAGGCAATCACTCGCACGTCCACCTTCTGCGGAACGGATTCCCCCACCCGCTCAAACTCCTTCTCCTGAAGCACCCGGAGAAGTTTCAACTGAATGAAAGGCGAAATATCACCAATCTCGTCCAACAAGATCGTCCCCCCGTTGGCCGCCTGAAAACGTCCCTGTTTGTCCCGAATCGCCCCCGTAAACGCCCCTTTGACATGACCGAAGAGCTCGCTTTCCAGAAGGCTCTCAGCCAGAGCTGAACAGTTCACCGTTACAAAAGGCTTGAAGGCCCGTTGCCCGCTGTAATGCAGGGCCCTGGCAATCAGTTCCTTCCCTGTTCCGCTCTCCCCGGTAATCAAAACAGTGGTTTCCAGGCTGGCTAAGTCCTCTAAAAGTCTATAGATGTCTTGCATTTTTTTGCTTCTGCCGATAATGTTTTGAAACTGGTGCCTCTCTCGCAACTCTCTTTCCAGGTCTCTAAGGAGGGTTATATCTCTGACGACCAGCACCGCCCCCATGAATTTGCCTTCCGGATCAAGAAGCGGAGAACTGGTCACGCTGACTGCCTGTTGATGACGTTGTTGATGGCCGCATTCGATCCGATATTCCTTAATAGTAGTTTTCTTTTCGAGAGTCTGCCTTAGAACTTCACAGCAGGATTTACTACATTGGTTCAGACATTTTACAAATATTTTGCCGGCTATTTCTTTTAGAGCGATCCCGCAAATATTTTCCGTCGATTTGTTTGCTTCAATGACCTTTAGCTCCGAGTCCACCGTTATAATGGCGTCTTTTACACTTCTGAAGATGGCCTCCAAGCGGGTGCGGTGTTCGGCCAATTCTTTTTCTGCTTCTTTGCGATCGGTAATATCCCGGCTTACAGTTCGAAACCCGGCAATTTTACCATCTGTATTTCGAATCAAGGACACGGAATCTTCGATCACTCTTCTGCTGCCGTCGTCCTTTCTGATGATTTCGTAAATAATATTCTTACCGGGAATACCCGTTCTGAAAACTTTATTGTATGCTTCATAAACGATTTTCGCGGCCTCATCATCTACGTAGGATCGATAGTTTCTACCTATGCTTTCCTCGTAAGAAGCCCCCCAAATTCTGCAGCCGGCCTTGTTGGTAAACATTATATTTCCCTTAAGGTCCACTTCACCAACAGCGTCTTCGACCTCGTTGATGATCGTCTGGTACTTTTCCAGCGACTCCTGCAGGGATTTTTCTATCTTTTTAAACCTGGTAAGATCGATTAGGTGGCCCACGTTTTTCGGTTTTCCCTGGTAGGTTGTGGTGCTACCACCCATGTTCACCCAAATGATTGACCCATCTTTTTTGAAAATACGGAAAATATGCTGACCCGGAAAATCCTGGCTTTTTTCTCCTGTTGTCCCGAGTTTGACCAGACTGCGGTCATCAGGATGAACCAATTCCCATAAGGATTTGCCGATCAACTCCCCTGGGCTTTCATAACCTAAAATATCGGATAGCCGTGAGTTGACATAACTGAATCTACCCTGCTGAATAACGTATAAGCCTACAAGTGATTTCTCAAAAATGGTCCGATAATCCTCCGGCGAATTTCCAGCAGTTGGCTCAAGGCTTTTATCCTTTTGGGGTTCATTTTCTAAATCTTCCGTTCTTTCCTTGAATTGGCCACTGTTCAGCTGTTTGTGCATGATAGGTACTCCCCATTTTCAAGCCGTGCGCCGCCGGTTTCTAAGAATGGTTCATTTCCCGGAGGCAGCGCCTATATTTCTGAATGGTTCTGGTCGGGAGGTTGATAAAATAAGAATTTTTGTAACACTTTAGCTCTTTGAAAAAAAGTGTGTTGTAAAGGCCAAGGGATTCCAGGGGCCGGGGGCCAGAGCGGAACGCTTGGAATCATAAGGCGCTTATATCTCCGCATATGGAGCAGGCAAGAACCCCCGCCTCCTCCGGAGGAAAAGATCTTCTGTCTTCGTGGCCAAGCGGAAACTCAACCGATGCTTCCGGCGCGTTCCGCTCTAACCCCCGGCCCTCAACAAAGGGTTTATACCACTTTTTCACACCGCTAAACTGTTACGGATTTTTTTACGGAGCCTGCCAGGACTCGCCAGGGAGAATGTGCTGATCTGGCCATTACAGATTTTCATGCTCCTTCTATTTTTGATGGTCGCGTAAAAAATCGGTAGAAGAGTCATTGCGAGTCCACCTAAGGCGGATGAAGCAATCCCGTTTTTATAAGTGCTTAAAAATACGGGATTGCTTCGTCGTACCGCATTGGCGGAACTCCTCGCAATGACGAAAACGGGACTTTTTACAAGACCATCAAAATTGATGATCTCGTAAAAAGTCCGAAAGCCCCTTTCCCCGTCATTCCGGCCCCGTATCAAGTACGGGGTAAACTCCAGCCGGAATCCATTTATTTCAACAAGTTATCAAACCTCTGGACTCCGGTTTTCACCTGTCTGCCAGGCACAGGCAGGCCGGAGGGACGACTTTTTACGAAGCCATCAAAATTAATGCCCTCTGATAGAAAACCATTCGACATCTTTGCCACCCGGAATTGGTAGGCTGAGGGTTTATGGGTGAGAACCGGGCACTGGCAAAGAAATCCGATTGGATAGTATAAAGGGCGGCAAGGAATGTCAAGTCCATTTTGCCCATGTATGCGCCCATGTAAAAAATCGGGACAGAAGCGAAAATCAAACTTGCCTCAAAGATGTTCCTTGCGGCTTGTTCCAATGTTTGTTGTCCCGTACGAGGACAGAGGTTTATCGAGACTCTTGCCGCCACCTAAAAAACCTCTTGACCCTATTACCTTTTTTTTATAGATTGAGCTTCTTGCAAAAGTCCGTAATTTACCCTTCGACAGGCTCAGGGTGAACGGGCTTAGGTTGAAATTATTTAGTTTTTCCGTATGAAGGGAATTCAGACTTTTTACGAGTTCATCACGAGTTGGGGGCATTAAGAAATTTGATTGTAGATTTTGTTCTCGGGGAGGAGGGTCCATGAGCCAAGAAGCTAAAAACGATGAAACGACCGTGACTCAATTCCTGGATGGGCTTGCCAGCGGAAATGCCACACCGGGCGGCGGGAGTGCCTCTGCCCTGGCCGGAAGCCTCGGAGCAGCGCTGGTTGAAATGGTTGCCAACCTGACCTTGGGAAAAAAAGGTTTCGAGGCCTGCCAGGATGAGTTGGAGAAGATTCGGGAAAAGGCTAACGCCCACCGGCAATCTCTGGTTGCCACCATCGAAAAAGATATCGCCGCCTACCAGGACGTAATGAAGGCCTACCTTCTCCCGCGGCAGAGCGAGGAGGAAAAGAAGGCTCGCCGGGAAGCTATCCAGAAATCCCTTAAAAAAGCGGCTGACCCTCCCCTCTTTACAGCGGTCACAGCCCTCAAAGTGCTGAAGCTATGCCAGCAAGCGATAGAAAAAGGAAATCCTAACACGCTTAGCGATGCTGCTGTTGGCGCCCTTCTGGCAGGCGCCGCCTTACACGGAGGGGTCTATAATGTTTTGGTCAACCTGTCGGCCCTGGAAGAAAAACAGTACATAGTAAAGATGAAAAAGGAACTCCGGCGGCTTTCGCAGGAAGGCGAAAAGATCAAAGAGAAAGTCATGACCATGGTAAATAAAAAGATAAATTACCAATAAAAGCTGAAGCAGATATTCTTGTCCAAAATGCGGCCAAGCTTCTGCTCTTTAATAATTTGAACCAGCTTAACCCCGGTACCAGGCCCATTGGGTGATGAAATTCTTTTTAAGAATTTCCACCCGTGGCAAATGCCGACGAAATCAATTCAAGGAGGAACTGCATGAAGAAACTTTCGATTCCGGTAGTCATTCTCACCATAGCTTTTGTCTTTACCGGCAGTGTCTTCGCCGCGGAATTTTCGGCGGATATGATCAGTAAAGCTCAGGGGGAAAAATTGCAGTCCAAAATCTACATGAAAAAAAATAAAATCCGCCTGGAAACGAAAGGGGAGGAAGCCTACAGTATCTTAAGAACAGATAAGAATGTGGCCTGGATGGTATTTCCCAAAGATAAAGCATATATGGAGATGGTCCCTAAGGGGCCACAGGTTCAAGGGGAAAAATTGAGAGGGGAAGTCAGCCGGAAATATTTGGGTTCGGAGACAATCGATGGCCGTCCCACCAAGAAATATGAAGTCACCCTCAAGGATGCGGATATTTCCGATAAGGCCTATCAGTGGGTGGCTACGGATTTAAACTACCCCATAAAAATATCGGCAGTCGATGGAAGTTGGAGTACGGAATACAAGAACATCAAAGTGGGCGCGCAGCCTGATAGCCTTTTCGAACTTCCCGCTGGTTATGAAAAAATGGCCATGCCCGGAATGCCAGGAATAGCCCCGGGATCAGGTAAGGTGCCGGGGAAAAAAGGGAAGAAATAATTTGGATCTTCGATGTGTGATCTACGACTGTGATGGAGTTTTGTTTGATTCCCTTGAGTCAAACAGCAAATTTTACAATGACTTTTGCATCCGCCTGGGCAGACCTCCCCTCACAGACGAAGAATTAAATTTCGTGCACACCCACACGGTATTCGAGGCCCTTCATTTTATCTTTGGCCATGCCAGCCAGATGGAAAAAGCGGCTTTAGACTTATGGAAACAGATCGATATTTCCGAATACCTCTCTTACCTGAAAATGGAACCGCGTTTGCTGCCCACCCTCAAGTTCCTGAAGGAGCGGGGAATAATCCGGGCCATCTGCACCAGTCGTTCCACAACCATGAAACTCATCATGGAAAGGTTTCACCTCTGGCCCTACTTCGACGCGATTGTCACCGCTCTTGATGTAAAAAATCCCAAACCTCACCCCGAATCCATCAACAAGATCATCGAAGCTTTTCATCTGGATCGGGGAAAAACGATCATGGTGGGGGATTCACCGGTTGACCAACAGGCGGCGGAATCAGCGGGAATCTTTTTTGCGGCCTATAAAAACAAAGAAATCGGCGGCGACTTCTTTATCGACGACCATCTGGCGCTCCTGGATTTATTTTCGCCAGAAAAGTAGGGGCGCGGATCACTTTAAACACTTAGGGCTCTCGACTCGTTTTCTTTATTTTTTTGTAACACTTTAGCCTTTTGAAAAGTGGTCAAATCCCCCTTCATCCCCCTTTTCCAAAGGGGGAAAAAGTGGAATATTTTATCGAAGGCATTGAGAAAAGTTCTCCTCCCTTTGGAAAAGGGAGGCCGGGAGGGATTTCCGGGAATGCCTTTTCAAAATGCAAAATTGATACTTTTTTTTGATTATGGTTTTAAAACTCTGTGATCTTTGTGTCCTCTGTGGCTAATTTAATTGTATAGGAATTTGCTTTTTTATCCCCCTCCCCCCATCCCCCTCCCGCCAGGGGAGGGGAGATACTGGGGGATCCAAAATTCCCTCCCCCTGGATGGGGGAGGGTTAGGGTGGGGGTGTTAATAACTTGAAGAGACAGAGGGTTCGAAAAACTTTTTGTTTAGACCAACCGTCAGCCCATTTTCAGAGTCTGCCCGCAATGAGGGCAAACTTTGGGATCTCCCTCATAACCCTGGCCGCAATAAAAACAGGAGCTTAATGGGCTTATAATCTGGCGGGTCTCCCGTTCTTGGGCAGCCAGCTTTTCCTTTCTTCTTCTGAAAATAAGGTAGAGGGGGAGAAAAACGATCAAGAGGAAAAAGACCCCGATCGCCCAGAGAAGGCCCTTCCCAATGCTATACCCATGCTTTTGCGAGTCATAAAAGACCCAGAGGGCAGCGACCAAATTGACCAACAGCAATAAATATCTCAAATACAATCTCCAATCAAGCTAATAGCAGTCAGCTTTTGAATGAAAGGATCCAAGGGTTCTATGGTTCCAGGTTTTTTAATTTTTCACTTGAATCCTTGGACCCTTGACCGCTGGACCCCTATTTTTTCAAGCTATCATACCAGGCCAGATTATTTTTGATGAGTTCCGGAATGGGTAACTGATAGGGGCAACGGGGCAGGCAATCCCCGCACTCGGTGCAATTCCGGGCCTTCTCCACCAACCCTTTGATCCAGGATATTTCATCCGGACTGCCGAACCTCCTGATAACCGATTTTAGACCCATCATGAGCTGAATGTTAATCCCCTCCGCGCAGGGTTGACAATAATCACACCGGCGGCAGAATTGACGGTCGAATTGTTGCCTCACCTGCTGAATGCCGGCCTGGTCATCTTCGCGGGGAGAATGCCCTTCGGTAAAAATATTCCAATTCTCCCGGGCCTTGGCCAGAGTTTCCGACCCTGGAATAGGTAAGATGCCAGGCGTGGCCAGCACAAATCTCAAAGCCGGGCCGCCATCTTCGATCACCCCCCCGGAGAATGGCTTCATGGTGAGCACGCCAACATCTTTTGCTCTGGCCAGAGGAAAAACCTTCTGAGCAGCATCGGGCTCGAGGAAACTGTAGCAGGCCATGATCACGTCAAAATGATCTTCCTGAAGAACTTTTTCCAGAAGATCCAAGCTATGGCTGGTCAAACCGATATGATCGATCAGCCCTTCAGCCTTGGCCCGCGTGAGCCCTTCGTAAGCTCCACCCGGCCCCATAACTTTTTCATAATCTTCGACTTTGGAGACGTTGTGCAGGTGGTAAATATTGATTTTTTTTACCTGCAACTGCCGCAGGCTTTCGTGCACTTCGTCATATATTTTTTCCGTCCGCACAGGAGACTTCGAAGAAAGTATGACGGGTCTTTTCGTCTTTTGCAGGGCCTGTCCGATCCGGCGTTCACTGGTGGTGTAACCCCGGGCAGTGTCCAGTAGGTCAACCCCCATCTCTACTACTGATTGCACTACTGATATGGCTTCTTGCTCACTCACCCGCTGGATGGGAATCCCCCCCCATCCCAATTTTTTTACGATAAGGTTTGTCCTGCCCAGCCTTACTTTTTCCATTCATTTCTCCATTATTTTTTTATTTTAAAGATTTTGGCTATAACTCTCTAAGCTTTTTCCGCGACATTGCGCGTAAAAAGTGGCCCGCCTCAAGCGGGCAGCCAAAATGCTTCAAATCCCCCCTAACCCCCCTTTTTTAAAGGGGGGATGGGGGGATTTTCTGGTGCCAAGAAGTTTCCTTCTTACAAACATGTTTGTATTAATGAGGCGCTAAGCGCCTAATTCAAAATTAAAGCAGAAAGGTGTTGGCTGGCAAGCTTTTTTATCGGCTTAATCTGGTCCAACTTACCCTGAAAATACAATATGGCCAGGAGGATGAGGATGCCGATACCCACGAAAAGAATCGTGCGCCATAAACTGGAAGAGGGCTGGATGGCTTCCCCCATAGAAGGCTCGGAAGGAATGGAGACAACATGTGGTAAATCGGGTTGGGGTGGGGCAGAACTTATCGGAACCGAAGCTTCCGGGGCTGCCATTAAAACCGTTCCCAGAGTGATTTGCTCTTTTTTTACCCCTTCGAGTAATATACTGGCTTGCTGTCCAGCTTGGACTTCTTCCACCAGACGCCGCGAGACCTCAATGCCAACCACCAGAGCGTTCGCCCATTTTCCATCCGTCCCCAGGAATCCAATTTCTTCACCCACGGAGACTGACCCGCCCTCCACTTTACCCGTGACCACGACACCCCGGCCGGGTATAGAAAAAACCTTTTCAGCAATGAATCGAAAATTTTTATCCATATTTCTGCTTTCCTTTCATAAAAGCATTCAACGATCAACCGGAAGTCAAGGCCATGGAGATGAAGGGGAGCCAGGACTCGCTTGACCAAGTGTTTATAAGCGAGGATACTCGCCAGAACCCACGAACCTCTGAATCATCGAACCCTGTATTTTCAACCCGTCTCAACCGTAACGCAAGTCATCGTGCGGGAAATGCCATCCACCCCCCGGATTTTTGAGAGAATCACTTCCCCCAATTCGTGGAGGGTCCTGGCTTCCACCAGAAGGATGATGTCAAATGGTCCGGTCACAGTGTGGGCCATTTTTACCCCTTTGAGCTTGGTCAGGTTTTCGAAAGCGCCCTTTGTCTTGTCCGCTTCCGTCCGAATCAACACAAACGCTGAAACCGCCATATTCCCCCCTCAATAAAGCAATTAGCAATCAGCTTTCCGCAACAAATCCTATCCAAAGATATTTGAAATTTCCATCTGATCCCCTCCCCCTTTGATGGGGGAGGGTGAGGGTGGGGGTGAATAGAAAAATGATCCCCCTCCCCTTCATCCCCTCCCGCCAGGGGAGGGGAGATTTTAGGGATATTATTAAAGTCTGAGAAGAAAATTCTCAGATTGAAAGATGTAAGAATCTATGCTTTTTCCGCGACATTGCGCGTAAAAAGTGGCCCGCCTCAAGCGGGCAGCGAAAAAACCTGAAATCCTTCCTAACCCCTCTTTGGCAAAGGGGGAAAGGGGGGATTTATCGACAGACATTTCCTTCTTACAAACATGTTTGTATTAATGAGGCGCTAAGCGCCTAAGCTTTTTCCGCGACATTGCGCGTAAAAAGTGGCCCGCCTCAAGCGGGCAGCCAAAATGCTTCAAATCCCCCCTAACCCCCCTTTTTTAAAGAGGGGATGGGGGGATTTTCTGGTGCCAAGAGGTTTCCTTCTTACAAACATGTTTGTATTAATGAGGCGCTAAGCGCCTAACTATTTCTCATCCGGAAACCCCCTCTCCCCTTGCGGGAGAGGGTTGGGGTGAGGGGATTAAAATGGAAGTCATAGAAATTTCAACCCCTTATCACCCCCCCTCCCCTCCCCCGTCGAAGGGGGAGGGGAAAAGTTGAGTTTCCGGATGGACACTAATTAAAGATATTGGAAATTTCGCATCAATTTAGCAGTTTGAAAAAGCGGTTTTACCACCTTTGTTGAGGTCCGGGGGTCTGGGTGGAACGCGCCGGAAGCATCGGCTGGGTTTCCGCTTGGCCACGAAGAACCCCGCCCGTTTCCGTCGGAGGAGGCGGGGGGCATTTTCCCCGCCCCACCCGCGAAGAAATCAGCGCCTTATGACTCCAAGCGGGCCGCCCAGGCCCCCGGACCATGGATTCCCTCTGACCTTACGCCCCACCTCTTTTCAAAAGACTAAAGAGCTTCTTGCAAAAGTATTTTTTGTGGTTCGACAAGCTTGTCCTGAGCGAACCGTTCACCCTTCGAGAACCTCAGGGCGAACGGTGAGTCGAAGGGCTCACCACGAACGGAAAAACTAAATAATTTCAACCTAAGCCCGTTCACCCTGAGCCTGTCGAAGGGTAAATTACGGACTTTTGCAAGAGGCTCTAAAGTGTTACCATTTTTAATCGCCTAACGGATCACCCCTTCATTCCTCAAGCGCATGATCTCTTCTTCTTTGTATCCCATCCCTTTCAGTATCTCTTCGGTATGCTCCCCGATTTCAGGCGCGGGTGTGCGGATTTCGCCCGGGGTCTCTGAAAAATTTATGGGCACTCCGATCTGCCTGACCCGTCCGGCCCGGGGATGAACCGTCTCCACGAGCATCTTACGGTGAAGAACGTGGGGGTCGTCAAAGGTCTCTGCGATAGACTGAACTGCTGTGACGCAGGTATCTTTTTCCATCAAAAGATCAACCCATTCCCTTTGCGTCTTGGTAAGAAAGATCTTGGCCATTTCCTCTTTGATCACTTCGCAACGGCCATCTTTTTCCCTGGGGATCTTTTCTGCCCATTCCGGCTTGCCGATCCCGCGGCAGAGGTTGGCCCAGAATTTCTCCTCCAGAGCGCCAACCGCAAGATATTTTCCATCGCTGGTTCGATAAACATTGTACTGCGGCAGGCCCCCGGTAAGCCTTCTCTCGCCCGGCCGGGGTGATATTCCCTCCGCAAAGAAAAGCGCCGCCTGGTCCGGGATCAAAGAAACAACCCCGTCGAGCATGGAAGTATCGACGAACTGCCCCCGGCCTGTCTTTTGCCTGGCGACGAGGGCGGTCAAAATTCCTATGACCGCGTAGATCCCCCCGGCGACGAGGTCGGCAATCTGAATCCCGGGGATTGCCAGGGGGCCGTCTTTGAGTCCGGTGGTTCCCAGGATGCCTCCGATGCCGATATAGTTGATGTCATGGCCGGCAACATTTTTGTAAGGACCATCCTGCCCAAACCCGGTCAGGGAGCAATAGATCAAGCGAGGATTGACTTTGGCCATATCTTTATATCCCAAACCCAGGCGCTCCATGACCCCGGGGCGAAATTGCTCGATTAAGACGTCTGCTCCGTCCTTGACCATTTGGGAAAGAATTGCCTTCCCCTCGGCCATTTTCAAATTAAGGGTGATGGACTTCTTGTTACGGTTCAAGAGCAAGTGGCGGGAGCCAATGCCGTTGATATGGGGGGGATTCCAGCGGGCATAATCTCCCTGTTCAGGCTCTTCGACCTTGATCACCTCCCCCCCCAGGTCACCTAAGAGCATGGTCCCATAAGGCCCGGGGAGCAGCCGGGTCAAGTCAAGTATCTTTATTCCTTCCAAAGGTCTCATTGCCAAGCCTCAAAAATATAGGACGCAGATTCTCACAGATACACGCAGAAAATTCTATTTTAAAAATTTTTTAAATTGGAGGTTCCCGCAAATCTCAAAGTCTGACGCTCAATCGTCATTCCGGGCAAGCGAAGCGCGACCCGGAATCCAGGAATTTCGAATAATTCTGGATTCCGGCGTTCGCCGGAATGACGTAATAAGTGACTTTTGCAAGAAGCTCATTGGTTAATTCTTTTATTCAAAATCGCGAAAATCTGCGTTCATCTGCGTCCAATTAATCATTCAAACTGTTACGATCGGTTCGTACTCGCCGAACACGCCGCGGAGGACATCGCAAATCTCCCCGAGAGTACAATAAGCCCGGACGCACTCCAGGATCGGCATCATCAAATTTCCCTGCCCCTGGGCAATTTTCTTCATTTCCTCCAGCGATGCCGCCACCCGCTTCGGTTCCCGCGATCCCCGCAGCTCCTCCAGGCGCTTTACCTGTACCTTCCGGACCCTCGGATCAACCTTCAGCAGCCCTTTCACCGGCGGTTCTTTGACCTGGAATTTATTCACGCCAACCAGGATTTTCTTGGCGGATTCAATCTCCTTCTGATAGCGGTAGGAGCTCTCTTGAACTTCCTGCTGAATGTAGCCCTTTTCGATCGCCGCCACGGCCCCGCCGACCTGGTCGATTTTGGCGATGTAATCGCCGGCCCGCTTCTCGATCTCGTCGGTCAGATTCTCGATATAATACGAACCGCCAAGTGGGTCCACCGTATCCGTTACGCCGGATTCATGGGCGATGATCTGCTGGGTCCGAAGGGAAAGGCGGACTGATTCCTCCGTAGGCAGGGCCAGGGCTTCATCGTAAGAGCAGACCGCTAAGGACTGGCATCCGCCGAGAACAGCGGCCAGGGCCTGGAAGGTTGTCCGGACCAGATTATTCAGCGGCTGCTGCGCCGTCAGCGTGCATCCTCCCGTCTGGGTGTGAAACCGCAGCATCCAGGAACGGGGATCCTTGGCCTGGAAGCGTTCCCTCATGATCCGGGCCCAGAGCCTGCGGGCTGCGCGAAACTTGGCCACCTCTTCTAAGAAGTTGATATGGGTGTTAAATATCCACGAAACCCGGGGAGCGAAATCGTCGATATCCAGCCCGGCTTTCACCCCTGCTTCTAAGTAAGCAATCGCGATGGCAAAGGCGAAGGCCACCTCCTGGGCGGCAGTCGCACCCGCCTCCCGGATATGATAGGCGCCCACGCTGATGGTGTTCCACTGGGGCACTTCGCGGGAACAGTATTCAAAGATGTTGGTAATCAACCGCATGGAAGGCTGGGGGGGAAAAATATAGGTTCCCCTGGCCACGTATTCCTTGAGCACATCATTCTGAATCGTCCCCCGCAGGTCTGCCGGTTTGACCCCCTGTTTTTCAGCGACGGCTATGTACATGGCCAAAAGGACCGCGGCCGTGGCGTTGATGGTCATGGAGGTGCTGACCTTTTCCAGGGGAATCCCGTCCAGAAGAATTTCCATGTCGGCTAAGGAATCGATGGCCACTCCCACCTTGCCCACTTCACCCTGGGAGATGGGATGGTCAGAATCATACCCGATCTGGGTCGGCAGGTCAAAAGCCACGGAGAGTCCCGTCTGCCCCTGCTCCAAAAGAAACTTATAACGGCGGTTGGACTCTTCGGCCGTGGCAAAGCCGGAGTACTGGCGCATGGACCAAACCCGTCCCCGATACATGGTGGGCTGAATGCCGCGAGTAAAGGGATACTCCCCGGCAAAACCAAGATCATTCAGGTAATCGAACTGGGGAATTTCCTCCGGCGAATAAAGAACCTGGATTTCCATCCCGGAGGTGCTTTGAATTTTTTCCGGCGCCTTTTTCAGGTTCCGGGCTTCCCACTTTTTTTTCTCTTCAGCGATCTTCTTTTCATCCATCTCGTAAGCTTCCTCCTTGCATCCCTTCGGGGAAGAATGCTCGCTATCGGGCGTGCGGGTTCTTCTCAATTTTGGCGATATATTAAACCACGGGCAGAAAAATTTCAAGGGCCAACAAAAATTTTGCCCCCATCACTTTTGAGTTACCACTTCTGCCGTGGCCCAGGCGGGGGTGAGGAATGAAGGCAGAATCGGCTGGAAAAAGATTTTCTCCTCGCCCCCGGCTTCCATTATTCAAGATGAGGCGGGTCGGAAATCTCAAGATAAAAATTGCCAGATCAATGGATTTGAAAATCTTCTTTGCAAATCACGGGGGCATCTCTCCGCCCGATCTGCGGAGAGGAATAGATATTTTGTCTCCAATTTCGCCCAGACAGGATGACTCAGAATACTTCTGAACTCAGAGTCCATTGTCTGAATATAAATGAATAATCCTTATTTCCATGATGGGTCTTGCAGCCATTTTTCACTTTTAAGAGGGTAATGACCCTCCAATAACCATATGAAGAAGGTTCATTATGAGTTTAGGATAAAGGCCCAGAGTGATTGAAACACAAGCCACAAGCAGAAGGGGAATCGTCATCGTTAATGGTGGGTCTTTGATTTTTTGGCGTGCCAGATTAGCCGCCAAAGGGCCAAAAAATATTCTCTGCATACCCCAGAAGGTGTAAGAAACCGTTAGGGCTATTGCCGAAACACCTAGAATTCCAGTTACCATCGCGGTAGTATCTTTCGCTCCTTTTTGAAAAATGCCCGCAAACATAATCCATTCGGCCGGAAATCCGCTAAAAGGCGGGAATCCTGAGAGCATCATCGCGCCACAGGCCCATAGTAACATCGTTATTGGCATTTTGGCCCCCAGCCCTCCCATCTCTCTAATATCCCTCGTGTGGGTCGCATAGACTAACAACCCAGCAGTCGAAAACAGAATCGTTTTCCCCATAATATGACTCAGGAAGAAAAACATCCCTCCTTCCACACTATAGGTTGTCAGCGCGGCTATCCCTAAGAGAGAATACGATACCTGGCTTATGGTCGAACAAGCAGCAAATCGCTTTACGTCATCCTGGGCCATGGTAAGAAAAGAACCATACACCATGGTTAATACCGCCATTATCATGAGAGGAATGCTAAAAACTCTGAAATCATCGGGAAGTGGCAAAAGGATAATCCGGACCAGGATATAGGCTGCTATGTTCGCATAGACTGCGAGCAACCCCGCTATACATGTGGGATGTTCTGCATGAACCCAGGGCATCCAGGAATGAAAAGGAAAAACAGCCATCTTTGTTAATATAGCAAGGAGGATCACAAAGATAATCCAAAAACTCTTGGGATTGCCTGCAATCGTGTTTATCTCCGAGATATCGAAGCTATTCGTTTGGGCATAAATCATCAAAATCCCAATCAGAAAAAAGACAGCTCCAACACCGGCCCAAAGCAAGCACATGAAAGCAACCCGAACGCGCTCAATATAGCCGTAATAAGCCATCAGGAAATAGAGCACAAGAGGAAGCACTTCCAGAAAAAAATACATCGCAATAAGGTTTTTCACAAAGCAAACACCCATAAACCCCACGGGGAAACCGAGAAATAAACTGAAATACCTCGCATAATACACACACCATGTTTTTTTATCCAGTTTGCCATATACCGCCTCAACCCTGTAATTTGCATAGTGTATCGAATAGAAGGCGAGTGCAGCACACAGCAGGTTTATGATTACCGCACAGGCGATACTCAAGCCATCGCCCAGAAGATCGAAACTTATTTTGGGCCCCACAAACGGATATTTTTCAATCAGGACCTCGCCCCGATAAACTCTTATTCCCGCTGAAAGCAGAAGCACACTCGAAAATAAAAGGCTAATCCCGGTAATCCAGCCCGCTACTCTAGCCGTTTGATATCTGGTTAGATAAATGAACACGGACACCACCGTTGGCACTACTATGGATAAAAGAAGAACATACGACATCATCTCACCATCCTTATTATATTTTCACATCCGATTCCCTGGGCCCGCTTTTTAACAAAAAGCCCAACGAATGAAAATAACAGGCAGATTCCCTTGGAACATCTCAAACAAGCCAAGGCGCCGACATTCGGCGATTATTTCCGGGAGCATCAGATGCCCGAAAGAGAGGCATGAGTTTCATCGGGTGATCCGAATTAAAAAAAACGACTATCGCCATATTCCTTTGAAAACCATTGTCCAGGAATCTGGCCAGCGACCCCATTTACCCCTTAGAAAAGAGGAGCGCCGTAGCCCCAGGAAAAAATCACTGTTTAGAGAAAATAAAGATTAAAAATAATATGAATAACATCAATAATATGAGAATATACCCGATATTCTGCGGCGACTCCCCATAATACGGCTGCAAGGGCTTTATCTTGTTATAAACTCGTTTCTTTACCAAATCAGGAAGTTCCGAATGATAGAAACGGTCCAAGGGGTTTTCAATGAACCAAACGACGTACCCGCCCAATTTAATAATTCCGTTTACCAGTCTGGTATGATACGCCTTATCCAACGAGTTTTCGATTCGGTTAGCCACAATTCCACTTAGTTTTATCGATCCCCCTACCCAGAACCGATTATAAAAACCTTCTATGTGCCAGCGATTCCAAAGAAATTTATGGAATCCCTTTAGCGTCGGATATTTCGCTAATAGTTTGTCGGGACCGAGCTTGCGCGATACGTAAAGAAAATAAGAGGGCACAGCGCCGATCAGCACGAATAGGACTGAAAGAATGGGGACGATATGATGGCCGGAATGCCCCTCCCCTTTAATGGGCAGATGCAATGGCCTCACCATGCTGTATTCGAGTCCCTCCCGAAGGAAATTCTCCACCCGTGGACCCAACACCCCCATCAGAATAATCATAACAGCTAATAGACCGCATGAACCCCACATCGTCCAGGAGCCCTCCCCCAGATGGGCCCCCTTTTTCTTCAAATTCTTCACGTTTTCACTCTCGTCGCCATGAAAGACCATCCCCATGAATCGCACGGTATAGAATGAAGTGATCGCGACGCAAACCAAAGCCATGAGAAACAAGGGTCCATTGGCCTTTAAAGTAGAAATAAGAACGGCATCCTTGCTCCAAAACCCGGGCAATGGAGGGAACCCCATCAGAGATAGAGCCGCAACCATCATAAAAACCCAAGTATAGGGCAAGTATTTTCTTAAGGACCCCATATCGGGCATATATATGGAATGCACAGTATGAAGTACGGAGCCCACACAAAGGAATAGGCAGGCCTTAAACAGGGCATGACTTACTAAGTGAAATATTCCTGCCGTAAGGCCATCTACCAAAATTAAACCACTTAATCCCGCTATTCCCAGTCCAAGCCACATATACCCGATCTGGCTAACCGTCGAGTATGCCATGACTTTTTTTAATTCCAGCGATACCATGCCCTGCGTTCCAGCTACAAAGGCTGTAATTCCCCCGATCCACGCCACCAAGAGGAAGAATGAATAAGCTTCGTTGCACCCGGCCACCCAATAGCCATAGTAGAAAATTGGGACAAGGCGGGCAATGAAATAAACGCCACTTTTTACCATCGTCGCTGCATGAATCAGGGCGGAAACCGTGGTAGGCCCTGCCATCGCTTCCGGAAGCCATTCATGAAGTGGAAATTGGGCAGATTTCCCGATCGGCCCGGCAATCAGGAGCAGGCTTACCAATAGGATCAACCCGGGAAATTCCGCCATTTTCGGGATCCAACTTGGAACAGTCTTATAAAGCTCCAAAAAATTTAAGGACCCGCCAAAGTAAAAGATGACGAGAATTCCGGCCAACAAGAAAACATCCCCTACTCCCGTGACGATCAACGCTTTTAAGCCTGCCCGCGAGGGGGTCCAAAAGGGAGTTGGGGAAGGGCCACCGATCCAATATTCCCGCTCGTCTTTATAATAATAACCGATCAACCCCCAGCTGCACAGACCGACCAATTTCCATCCTATGAAGAATAATAGCAAATTGTTGGCGAACACGAGCAACAGCATACTGGCAATAAAAAGGTTCATAAAAATCCAATACCGCGTTACAGAAAGATCCCCCTTCATATATCCCAAAGAGAATACCATGATTATGAAGCTTATGATTGCAACTACATTCCCCAAAATGATGCTCAAATGATCTATCAAAACGCCAAACTCCATAATGAACGGAACGGAAAGCCATTCAAATGAACTTTCGATTGGCAACACCGAAGGATGGGGAAAAAACAAAGGGATGAGCTGCATGCTGGCTAAAGCCGCAAGGAAGGAAAAGAATACGGCTCCGTAATCCCTGACCTTAGGATGGATACGAGATAGCGCAGGAGTTATCAGCGCCCCGATCAGAGGGAAAAAGATACATAACCATGCAAACTTAGCCAATTTCTGTCACTCCTAAATCCCACTGGGGATAGCATGCTGAATCACCCCGGTGATAATATCAAAATAAAAGATACCCGCCAGCACGATCCCTGCAGCCATAATAAAGATAGGTATAAGCATACTTAATGGGGCCTCGTTCCTCCCCAAAAGATCCAGTTCCCTGGTATTTTCCTTATAGCTTCCTCCATTCGCATAAACAACTTTTAAAATTTCCTTTTCCTTTTCGGTTGCCAGTTCCCGGGGCTTAAAGTAGACAATCTCCACAACCTTAAAGAAATAAATCACATTTAACAAGGTGCTTACCAATATCACTGCCACAAACACCCACTGTTTGGCCTCAATGGCTCCCAAGATTAAATACAATTTGCTAAAAAAGCCGCAGGTGGGCGGCGTCCCTACCATTGAAAAGGCTCCCACGAGGAAGGCCGCCATGGTAAAGGGCATTTTTTTGTGCAAATTGCCGAACTGATAGATATTACTCGTTCCCAGTTTATACACGATCGCGCCGGCCACTGAAAAGAGAACCCCGATGGTAAGCGCTTCGTTCAGGATATGGAGAAGAGATCCTGTAAGGGCGGTTCTGTTCGCCAGCCCTATTCCCAAAACGATATACCCTGTCTGTGCCACAATAGAAAAGGACAGCATTTTCTTAAAATCGGATTGGGCAATGGCAAAAATGGAACCCATAATCATCCCCGCAGCAGCGATCCAGGAAAGTATTTCGGTTACGGGGATCGACTCAATGGAGAAATAGGGCTTAAAAACGGTAAAGATAATCCGAATCATCACATAGCACCCCACTTTGGTCATCAGGGGGGCGATAAAGGAACTGACCGGAGAAGGGGCATAGGTATAAGCATCCGGAAGCCATCCGTGCAAAGGAAATAGACCGATCTTGATGGCCAGACCAATGGCGAAAAAGGCCATGGCGATCAAAACGACTTTGGATTCGTAAAGCGGCGGGAGCAACTTTGACAAGTCGGCGATGTTCAACGAACCGGTGATGATATAGAGGTATCCCACTCCCAAGAGATAGAAGATAGCCCCGATCGTACCCATGATAATGTAATTAAAAGAAGCCAGCGGTGCGTCATCTTTTCCAATGGCGATAAGGGCATAGGCGGCCAAAGAGGCGATTTCCAGGAAAACAAAGAGGTTGAAGAGATCCCCCGTCACCACAATGCCCATGAGTCCGGTGAAAAGTAAGAGATAAATTGTATAGAACCGTGTCTTTTTATCCGGAAGCTCTTTTTCCACACTTTCTTTGGAAAAAAGAGTCACCAGGAAGCCGGTCGCACAAACCACCACCGCGATGAAACCGTTCAATGGATCGATGACGTATTCAATCCCCCAGGGAGGAAACCATCCCCCCAGGTGGTAATGGATGGTCCCCTGGGTTAAAACGCCATGGAGAAGGATAAGGGCACAAACCAAGGAGGCGCCGATGGCCGATTGAGCAACGTAATATCCGGACTCTCTCCAGCGCCAACCCAGAAGGGGAATGGCATAGGAGATCATTAATGGAATCACGACAATGAGAACGGTTGCCTGGAGTTGGGGGTCGTTCATCGGATCGATCTCAGAATTTCATTTTCCTCCAGCGATTTATAACGGCGGTAGATCAACAAGAGTACCGCCAAGGCCACTCCCGTCGTGCTGATCATGACCACGATGGCGGTCAGGATGAGCACATGCGGCAAGGGGTTCATAAATTGTTGGACCTCAATCGCCTGTAACAACTCTCCCTGCCGGTGGAAGGCGACGGGAACGGTGGCTCCTCTCTTCACGCTCGTGGAGATAAAGAAGAGCATGACGGCGGTTTGAAAGATATGCAGGCCGATGAGTTTTTTGATCAAATTTTTCTTGCTGATCATGGCGTAAAATCCAATCATCAACAGAACGACGCAAATCCAGTAATTATAAAAGCCCATTACATACTCAACCATTCTTTTCTCCCGCCGTGTCATAAGAAGCAATGGCCAAAAAGATGGTGGTCATGATGGCCATGACGCTGATGCCCACCCCGATTTCAATCCCCAGAATCCCCATGGCCCGGATCTCCGCGATGGAGGCGATGGGCAAGGGAAGTTTTCCGTAGTCCAGGTAATTTCCTCCCATGAGGAGGGATACCAGTCCAATCCCCGAATAGAGGAGGACGCCCAGGCTGCCGAAGACCGTCAGAGCCTTCAGGGAGAGCCGCCTCAGACTCGCTTCCAATCCATAGGCAAGCATTAGAAGGATAAAGCTGGTCCCCAGGATGACCCCTCCCTGAAATCCCCCTCCCGGACTGTAGTGGCCGTGCATGATCACGTACAGGCCGTAGAGTTGAACGAAGGGGATCAGGATCCGGCAGATGGTCTGGATCACGATGTTTTCATATCGGTCGATCATTCGGTTTCCTTCCTGAGCAGAAGCAGACAGGCTACGCCGGCCGTAAAAATCACAGTGACTTCCCCCAGCGTATCAAAGCCCCGATAATCCGCCAGAACGGAAGTCACCATATTGGGCGTTTTGGTTTCTTCCACGGTCTTCTCAATATATCGGGGGGAAACATGGACGCTGGGCGGGGATTGCGGATCCGCCCACCGCGGCATGTCCTCGATGCCGTAAACCAACAGGCCTCCGGTGAAAAGAACGATCAGTAAGGCTAAGACTCTCAATCCTTTGACCTCCGGGTTGTTCGAAATACCGCCGCCAGTAGGAACACCGTGCTTACGCCGGCCCCCACGGAAGCCTCCGTGAGAGAGACGTCCACCGCCCCCATTTCCGCCCAAAGCAAAGCCATGAAAAAGCTGTAGGCCCCCAGAATAAGGACCGCGCTCAAAAGATCCTTGACCGTGATCGCCGCAACGGCGCAAATGACGACAAAAATCAGCAAAAGGAAATCCAGCGACCAGATCACTTCAAATCCTCCTCCGCTTCGGAAGCGGGCGGCTCGGGCGAATCTTTGGTCCAGGGCCGCACCCGCCTGACGAAGGCCGCCCGACCGATCGCATGGGTGGCCGTCGGGTTCGCCAGGAAGATGAAGACCACGATAAACAGCAGTTTCACGCTGATCAAAGAAAACCCTTGATAAACCGCAAGGCCCAACAGTACCAGTAAGGCTCCCAAGGTGTCACACTTTCCGGTGGCGTGCATGCGGCAATAAAAATCTGGGAGGCGCAGCAGCCCCAGAGTGCCCGAAGCAAAAAGGAATATTCCGCAGGCTATCAGCAAAACGGATAAAACATCCACCATCAGATGGCTCCCTTCCTTTCCAGATATTTGGCAGCGGCCAGGGTGCCAAGGAAATTCAGCAGGACGTAAACCAAAGAAATATCCACAAACATATCGATCCGGTCGATGATGAAACCCATGAGCGCCAGGATTACCACGATTTTGGTCCCGATTACATTCACCGCCACGATGCGGTTGAGAAATCCCGGTCCCCCGACTCCCCGGTAGAGACAGGCCAAAACCAGCAAGCCCAAAATTATGCTCGTCCACAGGAAGAAATCATTCATGGAAATTCTCTTTATTCCTCCCCATAAATCTTCGCCACCCGGTTCTCCATATCTCCGGTGAGCAAGTCATGGGCGACTTTTTTGCTCAGCGCATGAACATAGTATCTGCCTTCTCGAATGTCCACCGTGATCGTCCCGGGAGTTAAGGTGATGGAGTTGGCCAGGGTGACGACGGAAAGGTCACTTTTTAGTTTCGTCTTAAAGCGAACAATCTTGGGGTCAATGGGCATGCGGGGATGTAGAACCAGGTAGATTACGTGGAAATTGGCCAAGAATATCTGATAAATCAGCCAGGGAATATAAAGGATAAAATTTTTCCCGGCCAGGTGTCTTTTTTTCAGATTTTTTAAGCTGGTCTGAGAAAAAAGAAGGTCATGGGAGGCATAGGCCACCATCCCGCTGCAGATTACCCCCAGAGATAGATGGAACAGATCGAAAAAACCTGAAAGAAATACCCAGAAGGTAAACAGTATAGTGAATGCAGCTAAAAAATTAAGCCAGGGAAATTTCTTTTCATTCCGTGCCAAAAAATATTGCCTCGCTTTCGACTGCTGAATGATTATTCATTCGAGGCGGAATCTACCACAACGTCTAAAAAAGTGTCAAGACTAATTATCAGACTCAATCAGCCCAATTTTGACCTTGACATTGAATCGGGCTCAAAATATGATTTTCAAGTTCTCAATTTCCCAGAGAAGCGTATCCTCTCTCAAGAAAACGGCGGATCAAATGAGCATCATCATCATCGGGGCGGGGGAAGTCGGGTATCATTTAGCTTACCGCCTGTCGCAGGAAAAGAAAGACGTGGTGGTTATCGACCGCGACCTGGATAAGATCCGCCGCGTCCAGAGCACCCTCGACGTTCAGGCCATCCATGGCAGCGGGGGGAGCATCAGCCTGCTCCGCCAGGCCGGGATTTCCGAAGCGGGAATGATCATCGCCGTAACCAACAGCGACGAAGTCAACATGATTTCCTGTTTGGTCGCCGGCGTTCAGGACCGCGTGCCCATCAAGATTGCCCGCGTGCGCGACCCCGAATATTCTTACCTTTTTCCGCTTTTTGACAAGGAACATCTGGACATCGACTTCGTCATCAACCCGGACCATGAAGTGGTGGAGATGATCTTAAAGCTCATGGAAGTTCCCGGAGCGGTGGAGGTGGTGGACTTTGCCGAAGGGCAGCTTCGCATGGTCGGCATCCCTTTATCTCCGGAGAGTCCCCTGGTGGGCAAGACACTGGCTGAAATTCGGGAAATGCACCCCCAGTCCAACATATTGATTGTGGCTATCCAAAAAGGGGACAGAGTTTTTATTCCCAAAGGGCATAATGTTCTGGCCGCCAATGACCTTATCTTTTCCGTCATGCCGTTGAAAAAGACCAGGGAAGCGCTGAAGATTTTTGGGAACAACTATACAGCCATCAAGCGGGTAATGATCCTGGGGGGCGGACTGATCGGATTGCAGCTGGCGAAAAACCTGGAAGAAAAGGGAATCCAGGTGAAGATCATCGAACCGAATGAAGCCCGCTGTATGGAAATCGCCGAAAAATGCCAAAAGGCGATCGTTCTCCGGGGGGATGCCACCTACCAAGACATCCTCCTCGAAGAAAACGTGAGCGAAATGGATGTTTTCATCGCTGTTACCGAAGACGATGAGGACAATGTCATGATCTCTTTGCTGGCTAAAAAAATGGGCACCCGCCGGGTCATGACCTTAATCAACAAAGTGGCCTACTCACGGCTTGTCCACTCCATCGGAATCGATGTGGTTATCAGCCCCCGGCTGGCCGCAGTCAATAAAATCCTGCAGTTCATCCGCCGCGGCAAAGTCCTCTCCGTCTCCTCCCTCCCAGAGGAAAACGCCGAAGCCTTTGAGGTCATTGCCCTGGAAACTTCCGACCTTGTGGGCCGGCCGCTTAGGGAAATCAAGTTTCCCAAGGAAGCCATCATCGGAGCTCTGGTTCGGGGTGCGGAAGTGATCATTCCCGATGGATCGACGGTGATTCAGCCCGGGGATCGGGTGATGATCTTTGCCCTGACCACAGCCATCCCCGAAGTGGAAAAAGCCTTGATGGTTAAGCTGGAGTACTGGTAAACGTGTCCTTTTCCACCCTTCTAAACCTGCTGGGATTTTTAAATCTGATCCTGGCCGGAACCATGGTCCTCCCCCTATTGGTAAACTGGATTTACGGTGAGCCGCACACCCGGGGTTTCCTCCTTTCCATCGCCGCAACAGCGCTAAGCGGCCTTTTCATGATGCTCATCTTCAAGAGGTCCAGCCGGGAACTCACTCACCGCGATGGCTTTGCCATAGTTGCTCTGGGCTGGATAAATGCCGCATTTTTTGGCGCCCTTCCTTACCTTTTCACCGGAAGCCTCGCTTCCCTGACCGATGCCTGCTTTGAGGCCGCTTCCGGTTTTACGACCACCGGGTCTACGATCTTCACCGACATCCAAAAACACCCCTATAGCGTACTTTTTTGGCGCAACCTGACCCAGTGGCTGGGCGGGATGGGGATCATCCTTCTCTCCCTGGCTATCCTCCCTTTCCTGGGAGTTGGGGGAATGCAGCTTTATAGGGCCGAAGTTCCCGGACCCACTACCGATAAATTACGGCCCCGGATCGCCCAAACGGCGCGAATTCTGTGGGAAGTTTATGTTCTTTTTTCAGCCGCCGAGGTCCTCACTCTGCTTCTTGGCGGCATGAATCTTTTCGATGCCTTGTGTCACACTTTCTCCACCATGGCCACAGGCGGGTTCTCGCCCAAGAATCAAAGCATCGAATTTTATCAAAGCCCTTTTCTCGAGTACGCCATAACATTTTTTATGTTTCTGGCCGGGGCCAATTTCGCTCTGCACTACCGGTTTCTGAAAGGGAATGTAAAAGTTTTCTGGCGGGATACAGAATTTTGTTTTTACACCTCTGTAGTTCTGTTGGCAACCCTCTTCATCTCTTTAAACTTATGGTTGAGTATCCAGAAGGAGTTCTTCCAGGCCTTCCGCCTGGCCATCTTCCAGGTAGTTTCCATCTTGACCACTACTGGCTTTTCCACCGCTGATTTCGAAAACTGGCCATTCTTCTCCCAGTACCTTCTCTTTACCCTGATGTTCATCGGTGGATGCGCAGGTTCTACGGGTGGAGCGATCAAGTGCGTGCGCATCTATATCCTGCTGAAACAGGGGTTCCAAGAGCTCCGCAAGCTCATCCATCCTCGGGCAGTGCTCCCGGTCAAGCTGGGCGGGAAAGTCATTTCACCGGATACGCTAAGCGGCATCTGGGGCCTCTTTTTCCTATACCTTTTCATCTTCGCCGTGGCATCTCTGGCGCTATCCCTGCTGGGCTCAGACTTGCTGACCTCGATCTCTGCGGTCGCCGCTACTCTCGGCAACGTAGGGCCGGGTCTGGGGACCGTGGGCCCTGCGGAAAACTTTGCCCACCTCTCCATACCCGCGAAATGGATTTTAACCGCCTGCATGCTTCTGGGGCGTTTGGAAATTTACACCCTTCTGGTTCTGCTAATCCCGGAATTCTGGAAAAAATGAATCGCTTGTTTTTCCTCCTAAGTGGTTGTATATTAAGAAAAATAGTGTGAATTGTTATAATCGTCTTTTATCCACTCACCTGAAATTTACACTTACATTTTCTTTATCATGACAGAAAAAGAAATTCATCTCATCCTGAAACGACTGCAAAAAGAAATCCGGGCATTACGCGAAGATGTGCAATCTCTAAAGGAAAGTGATGCCCAGGGCCTTTCCGAATTGAGAGGAATGTTGAGGCGGCGCGGGCTGGTCCCTTACCGCGAAAACCCCGCTCACCACCTCATCTTCCCTCCTGCTTTTCGGGAAAAAGAAAAATTCTATGAACTATTCAAAAAATATTCCTTCCGCCTCTTTCTCCGGGAGATACTTCTCCGTAAAGGCCCCTTCATGATTTCCGAGGTTGTTCGTTTTTCTTCTCCGGAAACCGGGAAGAAATATATTAGTTTTCTCGTCGAATTGGGTCTGGTGGAATCTGTTGGAAGGAACAAATATCGTTTGTGGCCGCTCAACACAGCCAGCCTTGGGGCCACCCTCGAGTGGTTCATGGCTGAAATGCTGCGGAAAGAATTCTCCTGCCCTGCCCTTTACGGACTGCGTTGTAAAGGAACCAGCTTCGGCGGAGACTACGACGTCATCGCTTCCCTGGAAGGCCGCCTGCTCTACCTGGAAGTCAAATCTTCTCCTCCGAAAAACATCGAAGGCGTTGAGGTTCACGAGTTTTTTAGCCGACTTAAGGATTTAATCCCCCAGGTCGCCCTTTTTTTTGTGGACACAGAATTACGGTTGATGGACAAGATCGTCCCCATTTTCGAAGCCGAGCGGCTTTCCCGAAGAACTAAAGCAATAGAGCCGTTAGCGCCGATTCAAAAGATTGCGGATGAAATTTTTTTCGCCCCTCCGCGAATTTATATCTTAAGCAGCAAGGGTTCCATCCCCCAAAATCTCGCTGCCTGTTTTAAGCATTACTTTACCTTCCCCCGCGTTGAGTTTGTGGCGGAAGGTCTTTACAGCCAGGGGTAAAACTGACCATGTTTCGTTTTCTGATCCTTCTGCTCATTTCCTATTTTTTGCTTATTTTCCAGTCAGCGGTGATAAGCGAGATCTTTCCCGGTTTTTTGAAGCCGGACCTGATGTTAATTTTTATAACCTACCTGGGCGCTTCTCCCTCTTTGATAACCGGGGCGATTTTGGTTTTTTCCTGCGGCCTCTTTTATGATACTTTTTCGGGTAGTCCTCTCGGCCTATTTCCCCTAATCTACCTGGGCATTTTCTTCCTTATCAAGCTCCTGGGCAAGGTCTTGATTATTGGGGAGACGGTCGCGGCCCGGATGGGCCTGGTTGCCCTGGCCCTTTTCTTCCAGCTTTTCCTTCTGATTCTTCTGCCCCCCGCCTTAGGAATAATGGAAAGTTTTTCTCTTCCGGCGCTTAGCTGGATTCTGCCTCAGGCCATGATTACTTGCGCCGCCTGCTGGCCCCTTTTCGGACTTTTTAAAAAGATCACTGCCCTTCCGGGGTTGAAACCTTTGTCACCGGTAGAATAGACATGAGACTGAAACTGGATAAAAACAGCGCCTCGGAAACCAAGCCGGCCTTTGTTTATGCCAACATTGTCATCATCGTGGCTTTCTCCTTAATCTTCGCCCGGCTCTGGCACCTGCAAATCATAAAGGGAGATTATTTTAAGGATCTCTCGGAGAACAACCGCATCCGCATCCAGGAAATCGCCGCCCCCCGGGGCATCATTTATGACCGTGAAGGAATCCCGCTGGTGGACAGTTTTCCATCTTTCGATGTCTCTCTTTTCCCCCAGGATGTCCCGGACATGCCCGCGCTGATCCCTGCGTTAAGCCGGGCTGTATCCTTAAACCCTGAAAGACTGCAAGCCAAGATCGAAGCAGCCCAAGGGTTTTCTCCGGCCCGTCCCTTAAAAATCAAAACCGATATCACCCGGGAGGATCTGGCTATGGTAGAAACCCGGCGCCTCGACCTGCCGGGGGTTATGGTTGATATGGTTATCCGGCGGAACTATTCTTATGAAAATCTGGCCGCGCACCTCATTGGCTATCTTGGTGAAATCAGCCCTGAAGAATTAGAACAGGAGGAGTTCATCAACCACAAGATTGGCCACTTTGTGGGAAAATACGGGATTGAACAAAATTTTGAAACGGACCTGATGGGAGAAAACGGGGGGCGGCAGATCGAGGTCAACGCCTTGGGGCGAAAAATGAGGGTCCTGGGAAATCTGGAGCCGAATCCCGGGAATAACCTTTTCCTCACCCTCGATTTGGAATTGCAAAAAGCGGCGGAGGGGGCCATGGCCGGAAAGAAGGGAGCCTTGGTAGCCATGGATCCCCAAAACGGTGACATCCTGGCTATGGCAAGCAAACCCGATTTTGACCCCAACCTTTTTGCCCGCGGCATCTCCCCGGAAAACTGGAAAAAAATCACCGGGAACCCCTCCTCCCCCCTGCAGAATCGAGCCACCCAGGGACAATATCCTCCAGCCTCGGTCTATAAGATCGTTACGGCCATCGCCGGGCTGGAAGAAAAAATAATAACCCCCGAAACCACTTTTCACTGTCCGGGCGCCTTTCCCTTCGGCAACCGCGATTACCTCTGCTGGAAAAAAGAGGGCCATGGGCGTGTCAACCTGCGACGGGCCATTATCGAATCCTGCGACGTTTATTTTTATAACCTCGGCCTGCGTCTGGGGGTAGATCGCATCGCCAAATACGCTTTTGGATTAGGCCTGGGTAAAGCCACCGGTTTTCCCCTCGGGCACGAGAAACCGGGGCTCGTTCCCACCTCTGCCTGGAAGATGAAGCGCTTTCGAATTCCCTGGCAGGCCGGCGAAAATCTATCCGTCGCCATCGGCCAGGGTTTTAATTTGACCACCCCTTTGCAGGTGGCCAGCGCCCTTTCGGCCGTGGCCAACGGCGGAAGATTATACCGCCCCCGGGTCGTCCAATCCGTCAAGGCTCCCCATGGGGAAACCCTGAAGGAATTCCCGCCGGTGGAGGGGAAAATCCTCCATGTCTCGCCGGAAACCCTCGAGGTCATCCGGGAAAGCCTGTGGGGAGTGGTGAATTCACCCGGCGGCACGGGTGGCCGGGCCCGTATCGATGGGTTCAATGTGGCCGGCAAGACGGGTACGGCCCAGGTAGTGCAACGAAGGGAAGGGCGGGGAGAATTAAACCTGCCGGAGCATCAGGATCACGCCTGGTTTGCTTGCTTTGCCCCGGCCTACCACCCCCGGATTACCGTTGTTGTCCTTATCGAACACGGGGGCCATGGAGGCGCGGCTGCCGCCCCTGTGGCCAAGAAAGTGCTGGAAAAATATTACCTGCGGCAGAAAGACAAACATCCTTCGCCGTTACAGGTAGCCTTTAAACCCATTGACGACAGGCCTGAAGGAAGATAAAGGAAGATAAATTATGTTGGATCGGCGTCTCCTCATGAATTTCGACTGGACGCTTCTGGCGACTGTGGTTTTCATCTCGGTCTTCGGCGTTATCAACATTTACAGCTCTACCCTTCTCCAGACTGGCCATCTTAAACCGCTTTACCTGAAGCAGATTTATTGGCTTATCCTGGGAATGGGATTGATGTTTTTAATCCTGTACTTCGATTATCGCACTTTTGTCCGTTACGCTTATCCCTTCTTTCTCTTCTGCCTTTTTCTTCTAATCCTGGTTATGTTTTTTGGCCGCACCACTTCCGGCTCACAGCGCTGGCTGCAGCTTGGCTTCATTTCCTTTCAGCCTTCCGAATTGGCCAAGATCGGCCTGATCCTTGCCTTAACCCGCTTTTTCACCGAGGATGATAATCCCCATGGTTATGGGCTTAAGAACTTACTCGTTCCCTTTCTCATTCTCGGTTTTCCGGTTTTCCTGGTTTTCAAACAACCCGATCTGGGAACCGTCGTTTTGCTGATTTTGATCTACGCTTCTATCCTTGCCTTCATAGGTCTGCGTCTGCGGACCTGGATAACGCTGGGGGTGGGATGCGCCGCTCTTGCTCCAGTTCTCTGGCTTTTTCTCAAAGATTACCAGAAAACGCGCCTGCTGACTTTTCTCAATCCGGACCTTGACCCGCTGAAGACGGGTTACCACATCATCCAGTCCAAAATCGCCGTCGGCTCAGGGACCTTTTTCGGCAAAGGGTTCCTGAAAGGAACCCAAAGCCAGCTTCACTTTTTACCGGAACAGCACACCGACTTCATCTTCTCGGTTGTGGCTGAGGAATGGGGATTCATGGGCTCTTTCTTCCTGCTCTTCCTTTTGTTGCTGCTCATCTCCCGAGGATTGAAAATTGCCCAGACTTCCAAAGATCGGGCAGGCGCGATTCTGGCTATCGGGGTAAGCGCCATGCTCTTCTGGCAGTCTTTCGTCAACTTAGGAATGGTGGTGGGAATCGTTCCGGTGGTAGGTGTGCCGCTTCCGTTATTAAGCTATGGCGGAACTTCGGCCATTACAACTTGGATGGGCATCGGAATCCTGATGAACATCAGCATGCGCCGCTTCATGCTCAGCCGGTAAAGAACTCTTTTAACCACAGAGAACGCAGAGGTCGCAGAGATGAATTAGGCGCGTTGCTCAAAATCATCAAAATTGTTGTTTAGATGGTTTGGGGTTATAATAATATTTAGTTGGCCCAACAGTAGAAAAAATCCGTCTGCTGGATCCATTGACAATTCATTAGGCGAAGGCAATCAAATACCTCGCTTCAGGTGGATGTAAGCAGCCCTTTTTTCTTTAAAGTTCGCAAGATCAGATAGGTTGACAAACCTATAAAGAATATAATGACCCTTTGCAAATCCAGCTTAAGAGTTCCTTTTATAATTATATCGCCAACAACTTCAAGAAAAGTAAAGGAAGCGATAATCGCAAAGAAACCAGAGTATTCATCTTTCAGTGCCTTACGTAATGAAAAGGAGATAGTTGGCCGTTTCCATTTATTAAATCTTGGGATAAAGCAGGGAGTGTTATTTGACCATTCTTCAAATTCTCTGGCGAATTTATTTCTTAAAAACTCTTCTTCGGCAAACATAATTCTTTCGTAATAAAGCCAGAAAATGAGAGCACACAGAAGACTTAGCCACCACAACCGAACCAACAACGAAATACCGAGCCAAATGAAGAAATTGCCCAAATAGAGAGGATGTCTTACTATTGAATAAAGACCCGCGACATTCAAAGACACTGTTTTCTGCTCACCTGTATTTCGACCCGATGTTCCTTCTGGAGTATGACCAACAACATAAACACGGATACCCAAACCAAAAAAGGAGACAAGCAGGCAAAATGTTTCCCAGAGCAAATCCCAGTCATGATTATGACCCGGATAATCAAAATCCCTCAGACCAACTAAAAAAATACCCGTCAAAAGCAAAGGCAGATAACTCCGCCACCTGAACAACCAAATACCTGCCTTTTCAAGTTCTTCTTTTAAGGCCATTGCTTAATTCCGTAAGAGTTTATTTCAGCAGATACCTCAAGATATTTGATTGCTTCCCACTTGGAATATTTCTATTGTGATTTCAAAATACCGGTTGAAAAGTACAGTTACTTATAATAACGGCGGAACACTCCATTTCCAACTGGGGCAAGACAAAGGCGCTTTTCAATAGTCTATTGGAGGTTCCTTCTTTCTTCATTCAGGAAGGGAAATTGTCGGGGTTCTGGTTTTTCGCTTTCAGACCGCTTTTTTGCCCTGGGCTTACTGCCTCCCGAATTTGGTGTACCCTGATTTCTTTGTCTGGAGTAATCAGATAACCCGATCCTTCACTTTAAGCAGGGCTTCTACTTTTTCCCAGGCGGAATACGCTCAGAAGGGATCGGTCCGCGAGAGCGCTCGAAAAGCTCAAAATAGTTTCCCGTGAGGTTCAGGGGTCCGAGAGTCTGGATTTGGCCCATTACTCTGGATTGCCAATGCTTCCCCACTTCGCCTTTCTCCTTTTCGTAATAGACGGCTGTCAGCGCCTTGCGGATACTGTCGCGGTTCTCCTTCTTGACGGCTTTCATCTTACCCCCTACTTTTTCATGAAACCGGACAAAAGCTTTTCAAGCTTTCGGCGGGAACGAAAGGATCGAATCTTTACGTTGGCAAGGCTCCACCCCAAAATATTCGCCGCTTCCTTTCCCGATCGTCCTTCCAGATAAACCAATTCCAGAACCATTCGGTCTCCGGGAGACATTTGCCCCATGGCCCAATCCAACAATTCCATACCTTCTTTTTGAGTTACTTTTTCATCGAGGGAAGATTCCGATGGATCCGAGACCGCCTCCTCAAGCCAATTCTGGTGTTTTTCCGAGAGCGAACTCATCGAAACTTCCTGGGATCTATAGGTTTTCCGCCAATAATCATAACAGGTTTTCACGGCTATGGAAGACACCCATTGACTGAAATTACTCTTGCCTTTGAATGTGGGCAGAGATTGGTAAACCCGGATAAAAACATCTTGGGCTGTTTGACTTTATGGCGGTTTGAAGCGGGGTTGAGCGATGGACTGGCCGTGGAGCAGGCCCGCTATAACCTTGAGAACACTCGTTCCCAAATACCGACCCTGCGCACCGGGTCGGAACAGGCCATGAACCGCATTGCTGTGCTCCTGGGTGAACAACCGGGCACGGTACACACGGAACTGGAGCAATACAAACCTCTACCGGTTACTCCCCTGGAGGTTGCCGTCGGGGTCCCGGCGGATGTCTTGCGGCGACGACCTGACGTGCGCCGAACCGAACGCGAGCTGGCAGCTCAAACAGCGAGGATTGGTGTGGCCACGGCAGATCTCTACCCCAAATTTAAGCTGAGCGGGTCGATCGGGCTTGAGGCCTTCTCTTCCGGTAATCTTGTCTCCTCCGGCAGTAGGACCCTCAGCGGCGGCCCCAGCATCACTTGGCGGATTTTCGACGTCGGCGCCATCCGCCAAAATATCGAAGTCCAATCGGCCCTGCAGGAGCAGTATTTCATCGCATATGAAGCTGCCGTGCTCAGCGCCTTGGAAGAGGTGGAAAACGCCATCGTGGCTTACGCCGAGGAGCAGAACCGCAGGCAGTCCTTAACCGAGACGACTCGGGCGGCGCAACGGGCGGTTGATCTTGCTCAGTACAAATATAAAGCAGGGCTGGCTGATTTCAGCAATGTGCTGGATGCGCAGCGCTCGCTTTTGTCGTTCCAGGACCAATTAGCCCAAAGCGACGGAACGGTTACTTCGAACCTTGTCCGCCTGTACAAGGCCTTAGGTGGTGGATGGACGTCTTTGGCCCAAAACGAGAAGAAATAGCTTTTCACATGGAGATGAGAAATGAAGTCGAAGCCCAATGCAGTATCCGATGTCGCGCAGACCTTGAAAATTGATGAGCCGTCAAAGCGTAGAAAAAGTCTGAAGAAATGGATCATCGTGGTCCTTCTTACGGCAGCGGCGATGACCGCGGTTGTGATCTGGAAGCTAACGGAAACATCCAAAGCACTCCAATATAAAACCCAGGAAGTACAGATCGGAAATCTCACGGTCATCGTAACTGCCACAGGCACCCTGCAGCCAACCAACAAGGTTGATGTGAGCAGCGAGCTGTCCGGGATCATCAAAACTGTGGCCGTAGACTACAATGACAGGGTGAAGGTCGGGCAGGTGCTGGCAACACTCGACACCTCGAAGCTTCAAGCTCAAGTAATGCAATCCAAAGCGGCCCTGGAATCGGCAAAAGGAAAGGTCTTGCAGGCCCAGGCGACCGTCAAGGAGACGCGCAGTAAACTCAGGCAATTCCAAAAGGTGCGGGAGTTGAGCAATAACAAGGTGCCATCGCAGTCCGAGATCGATGCGGCAGAGGCGGCACTCGAGCGGGCAGAGGCCGATGAAGTCAGTGCCAAGGCGGCAGTCTCCCAGGCTCAGGCCGCCCTGGAAGCCAATGAAACGGACCTATCCAAGTCGGTCATCCGCTCGCCTATCAACGGCATCGTCCTCACCCGTAGCGCGGAACCCGGACAGACAGTGGCCGCATCCTTTCAAGCCCCGGTGCTCTTCACCCTGGCCGAGGACTTGACCCAAATGGAATTGCATGTCGATGTGGACGAGGCCGATGTGGGCCAAGTGCGGGAAGGCCAGACGGCCACATTCAGCATAAACGCCTATCCCGGACGTTCCTTCCAGGCACGGATCACCCAGGCCCGTTATGGCTCCAAGACCACGGAGGGAGTCGTAACCTACGAAACTGTGCTAAAAGTGGACAATTCGGATTTGTCCCTGCGGCCCGGCATGACAGCCACCGCGGATATCACAGTCAAGAAAGTCGAAAAAGTCACCTTGGTTCCCAACGCCGCGCTGCGCTTTACCCCGCCGGTACAGGAAGAAAAAAAGTCTTCCAGTGGCTTGGTCGGTGCCTTGCTTCCGCGCCCCCCCAGCTCGCCATCCAAACCGATCGAGGAAGCAACAACCAACAAAAAACAACAGCGCGTATGGACGCTAAAAGAGGGGAAGCTCTCCGCTGTCCCTATTACCATCGGGGCGACAAATGGAATCATGACCGAAGTAGCGGCCGGCGACATCAAAGCCGGGATGGCAGCGGTGGTCGATATTGCGGAGACGGGCAAATGAAAACCGACGATCCATACCCGACAAACAATCACCCTGACCATCCCCTGATCGTGTCCAAAGGAGTAACCAAAGTCTATGGTGAAGGGCAGGGAGCTGTGGAGGCACTGCGCGGCATTGATCTTATCATTAACGAGGGCGAGTTCTTGGCGGTGATGGGTCCGAGCGGGTCGGGGAAGTCCACCTACCTAAACATCCTGGGCTGTCTGGATACTCCAACCGCTGGGTCTTATATGTTTAAGGGGGTCGAAGTGGGTGGACTGGCCCGCAATCAACTGGCACTCTTGCGCCGCCACTACCAGGGGTTTGTATTTCAGGGGTTTAACCTGTTAAACCGTACCTCGGCGCTGGAGAACGTGGAACTGCCCTTGATTTATCGCGGCGCCCCGGCCGGGGAACGACGGGCCCGCGCCCTTCAAGCTCTGGAGACAGTGGGTCTCAAGGGATGGGAAACCCATACCCCTGGCGAACTCTCGGTCGGTCAGCAACAGCGGGTCGCCATCGCCCGCGCCATCGTCACAGGGCCCGCAATGCTGTTGGCGGACGAACCCACGGGCAACCTGGATACCGCCCGCAGCCGGGAGATCATGGAATTGCTCACCTCTCTAAATCACGACCAGGGAATCACTATTGTCATGATCACCCATGAGCCGGACATGGCGGCCTATGCGAAGCGCATCGTCCGTTTTCGGGACGGTCTGGTCGAGTCGGATGAGCGCAACGGGAGGGAATCCTAATGATATGGAACACGATTCTCCTGGCTCTGCGTGAGATCAGGCGCAATATCATGCGTTCGTTCCTGACCATGCTGGGTATCGTGATTGGGGTAGGCGCAGTCATTACCATGGTGACCATCGGCGGGGGCGCCACCGTTCAGGTCACGGAACAGATTGCCAGCCTGGGTAGTAATCTATTGATGGTGACTCCGGGAAAGCGCTTGGGTCCCGGCCAAACATCCACCGCTTCCCCATTCAAGCTGAAGGATGCCGAAGCCATTGCCAGGGACGTCAGCTCGGTTGTCGCTGTGGCCCCTGCTTCGTCTCGTTCCATCACGGCCGTATTCGGCAATGCAAACTGGTCGACCACCGTCACCGGGACCGAAAACCAGTACTTCAAGGTGCGGAACTTATCCATCAAGGCAGGCAGGCAATTTAGTGATAGCGAACTACGTGCCGGGGCAGCTGTCTGTATTCTGGGGGAGACCGTGCGCAAGAAGCTTTTCGGAGGACAGGAGGTTTTGGGGAGCAAACCCGAAAACCGCATTCGTGCAAACCAGTCGGAGGAAGAATGCGGCTATGGATGGAGATGTAAGACTCGTTTCGAGAAGGAAGGGGTAAATCTATCTTTTTTTTGAAAAGTGACTTTCGTTTCTTGGAATCAGGAACTCTTATAAAACTCGGCTTGGCGCTTTTCTATTATTACACAAAAAAATAACCTCCCTGCACGATCATCCCCGGGGATTGATCCGGCAAGATTCGTCTTCAAGGCAAGAACGCTCGAAGATCCGTAGGAATTCAGATGGAGTGATGACTTTGATGGGTATTTTGCTTCGAGTTGATTGCGAAAGAAAATGCCTTTTATCGAGGGTTAGCAAAAAATCTACCTGGGCTTCCAAGGCTGCGGCTAAAATGGAGGCATCCTTGGGGTCAATCATGGTACGGGCTCTGTCCATCATCATCTTTGAGGGATCTTCGACCATCAAGGGATTGAGATTTCGCATGAATTGACGGAAACCGCTAACCAATCCGGACAACTTAGCCGAGAAGGTTCGATCTCCTTCAATCAGTACCTGGCGGCTGATTACCATCTGGATGACTTCCGCCTCACATAAATCCAAAACCGCCGCCGAGGCTCCGCTTGCTGAGGCAATTCCAGCAACCAGCACGTTAGTATCCACAAAAATTTTAATCCTGCGGGTAGGTCTCTGCAAAATAAAGCCTCCGTTGCTCTTTTAATTCTTTAAGGAGATCCTTCAAGGTCAGGCCTTCCCGCTTCATTTCCTTCTCTACATCCCGGCTCAGCGACGCTCGTTGTAATCTCTTGGGGGTCATGAGCAGCACTTTTCCCACCCGAAAGATGTTGACGCTTGCATGTTCATCCAGGTTGAGCGCCTCTCGAATATCTTGCGGAATGGTGAGCTGGCCTCGGGCTCTTATCCGGGCCGTCTTTGGCGCGGCGATAAACTCTAACATGGATTTCCTCCTTTTTCTGATAATCAGATAATCAGAATTTATCAGAAAACTGCTTAAAAGTCAATTTTAAGGGTACTCCCATTCATGCAATATTAATCAGGGTGGGGTTACATAGCAAGAGGAGAGTAAAGTGAAAGGGAACAAGAGAAAAAAAATGAAAGACACAGCCATTCTGAAGGGCAGCGAAGACTCAAACAAAGGTCCAGGTATTAGGGGTATTTAAACGGCAGCCCCAACAAATTAAAGGGTTATGCACGGAATTGGCAGATCATTAAAGAGTTAAAGAGGGCCGCCCTTAAATAATTAATTATCTCATTGGATAAGCTGAATACCATTCTCGTGAGCTCTGGCCTCTCCCCTTTGTACGGCATAGCCAACCCCCGCCGAGATCATTCTTAGCCGCCTGGCCAGGGCGCCAGGGAATTCCCCAACTCCCGCACCGCCCAGAAACAAAATAGACTCCGTGCACTGACCCGCCGCTGCTGGCGCCCCCTCGCGAAAACCTCCTCAACCTTTATCCCATAAATCTCCGCAACTCTTTCCGCAATTTTCTCCAGGTTATACCCCCGCCTTCTCAACGCGCATTGCCGCGCGTAATGCTCCTCCGCCTGCCCAAGGACCGAATCCACAAAAATCGAATCCCCCAATATCCGCTCATCACTCTTGATATGGTCTTGCTCCCTCAACCTTAATTTCTCCGCTTCTGCCCAGCCGCCAAGGCTACGAACCAACCCCCCTCCAACGAGATCCCGACAACGCCCCTGCTCTACCCCCGCATCAACGTATGCCAAATACTCCTTCTTGGCATTCCGGATCCTTTTCCCGGCGGAACTTCGGCCATTACAACTTGGATGGGCATCGGAATCCTGATGAACATCAGCATGCGCCGCTTCATGCTCAGCCGGTAAAGAACTCTTTTAACCACAGAGAACGCAGGAGCCCCTGCCTATCAGCAAGATCTCTTTTTAGGAGGGGCGCCTTCTGATGTTAGGCCATGCTCAGCTTCTCTGCCCGTAACCGGTGCCTCTTCTCGACGGAGAGGGTCGTCTTGCGTAGGCGAAGACTGCGGGGGGTGATTTCCACCATCTCGTCGTCTTTGATGAACTCAATGGCCCTCTCCAGGGTTAACGGGGTAACCGGGGTGAGTTGTATGCTGTCGTCTTTATTGGATGCGCGCATGTTGGTCATTTTCTTCATCTTACACGGATTGACATTGAGATCATTCTCCCGGTTGTGCTCCCCGATGATCATCCCCTCATAGACCGGCTCTCCGGGCGTCAAAAAGAGGGTGCCCCGGGGCTCCAGGTTGAAGAGGGCATAGGACACAGTCTCCCCCTGCCGATCGGAGACCAGGGATCCGGTCATGCGCAGCGGGAACTCCCCGCGATACTCTTCGTAGCCTTTCAGGTAGGAGTTCATGATCCCGGTTCCCTTCGTGTCAGTCAGGAATTCATTGCAGTAGCCGATCAGGGAGCGGGAAGGGATGGTGAACTCGATGCGCACACGGCCGGTACCGTGGTTCACCAGGTTAGCCATGCGCCCTTTGCGCCGGGAGAGTTTTTCAGAGACTACTCCGATAAAGTTCTCGTCGCAGTCGATGAAGAGGTATTCGATTGGCTCCAGGATCTTCCCGGATCTCCGCTTATAGATGACCTGGGGGCGGCCGACCATGAGTTCAAATCCCTCCCGCCGCATGGTCTCGATCAAGATGGCCATTTGAAACTCCCCGCGGCCTTTCACGATGAAGCTGTCCGCATGTTCTGCATCTTCCATGCGAATGGCCACGTTGCGCAGGGATTCCTTATAAAGGCGCTCGCGGATCTTGCCGGATTGCACATACTGCCCTTCTTTTCCGGACAGGGGAGAGGTGTTGCTGGTGAAGAGCATAGAGATGGTCGGATCATCGACGGAAATCCGCGGCAGGGCCTTGGGTAACTCCCGGGTGCAGATGGTGTCGCCGATCCCTACATCTTCGATCCCCGCCAGGATGATAATGTCCCCCGGCTGGGCAGATTTCACTTCTTTCAGACGGAGAGACTTTGATCTATTGTCCCCCGCTCTCTTCCTTTGTAACCTCCACCTCGTCCCCGTGCCTGGCTACCTTCAAAACCCCTCCGTATCAATATTGCCGACTTATCCACTGCGCATCTCAAGGGTCATTCCATATGAGCACAAAAGGGTTATTTTTGGTGAGCGCTGAAGTGGACTTTAAAAAAGGCTGAAAATGACAGTAGTTTCATCTGAAGAAGAAAAGAAATATGGAAGTAATCTTTTGGGGTGGGAAGATTTTACAATCGAACAAACACAGGGCAACCATGGGGATGACAAAGAATCCGATAATTAGAGCGATCAAAATATATTCAATTAACTTTACTTTAGGAGGATAAGCAACCATAAAATTTCTTTCTTGTTGATTGGCCCTATGCAGGTTAGAGATTTTATATTCTAAAGCTTTCCTTTGCATATAGCAAGAGAAAATATTGATAAAAAATAGGGTTCAAGGAATCAAGTGT
>Ga0194126_10000431_pt1 | contig 70524 bp, 67 predicted proteins | sample TA2KigC150mmetaG_FD_148641 | JGI IMG/M metagenome (GOLD analysis project Ga0194126, IMG submission 148641) | Freshwater microbial communities from Lake Tanganyika, Tanzania - TA2015035 Kigoma Deep Cast 150m | ecosystem: Environmental > Aquatic > Freshwater > Lake | place: Tanzania: Lake...
CTGTCAGCCCTGATATGGCCGATTTCTGAGGAGGATATCAGATCGAGTACAAGTTGGTTCGAAAATCTAAGCGCTTGGAGCTCTCTGACAATGTCGAAACCTTGAGGCGAGTGGCGCAGGAGGTCGGCGCATCAGATAGAAAAACGTTCAGGATTGAGATTAGCAAGTTCGAGCATTGTTCGCCCAAGAGAGAAGCGGAGCTGGATGATTACACCATATTCGTCTACAGTCCTGAACAGATTGTCGTCGAGAAGATCCGGTCAATCTGTCGACAGATGACGGAATACGGCCACATCGTGAAGTCGCGATCCCAGTCACCGCGACCAAAGGATTTCTTGGACATTTACGTCGTGATGAAGCATTTCGGGATTGATTTGACTACGCCCGAGAACCTGGATCTGGTCAGATGCTCGTTCGAATCCAAAAGAGTCCCTTTGCGTCTGATCGGGAGAACTCGAGATCATCGAAATTACCATCTGGGAGCGTTTGATGCTGTGAGAGACACCATATACCGCGGAAAAGACGTCAAGGATTTTGACTTCTACTTCGACTACGTGGTGAGTGAGTGTGAGAAGCTAAAGCCCCTTTGGGAAGAATAGGCGCCATTCTGGCGAGTAATCCAGCTCCTTGATGTCGTGAGCCAAATAGAAATCGTACTTCATTTCGAACTTTCGGAGCAGCCGCACCTGAGACGCATCATATACGCCGGCCCGGTCAAGATAGAAACCCACGGCCTGGTGATAGGGATATATGTAGTCGAGCTTCTTCAGCATCGCGGTAAGCCGGTTCACCGAGACTTTGCCTTTGGCGCTTCTGAATGCCTTCAGCACCTCGTGCACACCCCCAGCGTAACCTGGCCGGACCGTAATGTCGATCAGCGTGCGTTCGACGTTCGTGAGCCTTATTGTCTCACCTTCCGGGCCTGGGGCTTCGACCACGCCAAGGTTGGCCGTGCCCATGCTTCCCAGAAGATATACCTCGAACTCTCTGAAGCGGGCGACGGTCTTTGATCGACGCATGGGTCGCCTGAACGCAGAGTTTATGCCCTCCTGACTCAGAGTGGAAACTCGTCCCCCCTTTCGGGGTTGCTCAACGTTCAGATAAACTGTCTTCGGCATCTGCTCCGTGAGGTCGTGGAGGTACACGGCCGTGTAGTGTGATAGGTAAGAATCAGGATGCCATGAAAGAATGACCTCAAACGCGGGGACCTCTCCCCAAGTGAAGCGGACCATCTTCCGTTTGGGGAATTGCAGCTCCACCCGCTGCATCCTCCCTTTTGTAGAGAGAAACTCGATAAGGTCTTCCACCGTGGTGGATTGAGTCAGACGCCAGAATTCTCTGTTATCTTTCAGAATATTCTGGAGATCCGTGTAAGAGAGAACCCTGTCTGGCGACTGGCGAAAAAAGGAGATAATGTCGGATCGTGCTGCATCGAAGCGTAATTTTCGTTGCTGGATCATCGTCAGAAACCTTGCTGGTATGCAGTATATATACTGCATACCAGTGTCCCCTAAACTCGTCAAGACCGTGCGCAAGGCATCTCGCTTAGGCTTATAGGTGGGGAGTGTAATTTTCCAGTAAGATAGCGGAGGACGTTGTATATATACAACGTCCTCCGCTATCTTACTGGAAAAACTCCTCCCCTCGGTGCGGCTGATCAAGACTCGCCGGGAAAGCCAACTGCCCCAACACCAGAGCTCGCAGAGAGCAAATGAAACCGGAACGGGCCCGCGCTACCGTGGGCCCGTTCCGTATCTTCCGGGTTTTCCTAAAGCCCCCAGCTCGATAGCAGAGAGGCCACTCTTTACGGCGTAACCCAAATTCGTAAAGAGTGCGTGTCTGCCGTCCCTGCCGCGGGCCTATTGCTACGCGACCAGTTTTTCTCTCCGAAGGATCTCGCCTTGCACTCCCACGATCACCTGCTCCATGGGGATATCTTTGCCCGCCGCCCGCATGGCTTGCTTGACGATCACCGGCATACCCTGGCAGCAAGGAACCTCCATAACGACCGTGGTCACGCTCCGAATGGGCTGGCTTTTGAATATCTCGGTGAACTTGTCCAGATAGAGCTGCGTATCATCGAACTTGGGGCAGCCGATCATAACGACCTTCCCTTGCAGGAACTCCTGATGGAAATTCGCATACGCGATCGGAGCGCAGTCCGCTGCTACCAGGAGATCCGCATTGCGGAGGAATGGAGCGAACGGTGGCACCAAACGGATCTGGACAGGCCAATGAGTCAATGCTGACGGGCCCGCGGCCGCGCTGACCGGTTCATGGGTCACCGGGCGGGGCGCCGGGCGGTCAAAAGCTTGGAGCCGGGCCCCTGGGCAACCAAAGTGCTCCGCGTGAGCGTGGGGGTGGGCTGCCGCAGCTTCCTGGTGTTTCAATTCGGCCAAGCGCTCCTCCACGGCCTCTTCGTCGAATTCTTCCGCTTCCCGTTCCATGATCTTGAGCGCTCCCGTGGGGCAATCGCCCAGACAAGCGCCCAGGCCGTCGCAGTATTTGTCGGCCACGAGTTTGGCTTTTCCGTCAACAATCTCCAGAGCGCCTTCAGCGCAGGTGATGATGCAATTGCCGCAGCCGTTGCACAATTCTTCGTCGATTTCGATTATTTTGCGTGTCGCTCCCATGGTTTCCTCCTTGAGATGTGCGCTTGGATCAGCCATTCACGGCCTGAGGCTGCGTAGCTGACTGGTCCTGAAGCAGATTTCGAGCCAGGTCTTTGCCGCTCGTGGTCAATAGGCTCTGTTCAAGGGCCTGTGCGGCTTTCGTGAATTCAAGAAAGCCCTTCTTCAGTTGCTCTTCGACACGGGCGATCAGGTCCGCGTCGTGGAAAACGTTAAAATTCCGGTGCCGGAACTCCGCGTTATCGGCCTGTGGGCCGATGATTCCACAGACCTGGTCGATCAGCGGATCCGGGGCCTCAAGTCTTTCCAGTATCTCTCTCGCAGCCGCGGCTGCTGCTTCGGAGCCATCGGGATGAGCTTCGCCTGGTGCAATTCCCACTTCGTGGAGATAAGCCGCGGAGAGCACTACCGCGGGATCGACCTTCTCAGACTCTGCGAGCTGCTCCACGTATCGAGCCACTCGGGCGGCATGGGCTATGCGTTTGAAATCGTTCTTGAAGTGCTGCTTCATCTCCACAGCGACTCGATCTTTGAGAAGGTTCTCACGCTGCTTGATGAGTTCAGGCGGCAGCTCTCCGAAACACTGTTCGGCAAACTTGCAATGCGCCGCGCAGCCAAAGTCCATCTTGGGGTTGAGCGCCTTGTTCCCGCACTTCTTGCACGTGCGCCGCGTCTCGTCCTTAAAGAACTCCAGGGTGGCGCCGCAGTGAGGACATTCAGCCTCGAATATGGCGTCGAATTTCCAAAATCTGGGATCCTGTCCTGGGCATTTCATGGCTCACCTTCCGTTTCTTCCGGCCCTTCTTATGATCTCAGTTTAAGCCCGCCCGATTCAATGCGCCTTGATCTATGTCAAGCGGCCATTCTTTTTCTTGAGTTTTTGGAAATACGCTTTCTGGCCACTGAGTTGCGGGTGGCGGGTTGAGAATCTCCTTCGCTTCGGACGACGCAAGGCCGTCGGACCTTCGCTCAGGAGATCCGCCGCCCGCCGCCACTGCATTGCTGACTTGAAAGCACATTGGAATCAGACCACCCGGAGTTACTTCGCAAGTATGCTAACGGGCCCGACCTGATGCGCCTACTGCCAACGCGTCGGGCTCAAGCAGGAAATCATAGCCGGTGCGGTTAAGGACTTCGCCGAATCGTTCCCCGTTACGATTATGCTGCTTGTAATGTTCCAGGCATCGTTCCAGCGCGCTCAGGACCTCTGAAGCAGAGCGGATTCCGGGGATTTCCGTTGCCAGTTGAGGATGCCGTCCGAGTTTGCCACCCACCAGGAAGCGATACCCCTGCGCGCCCGTGGCCCATGTGCCCGTGGGACACGCACGGACGCATTGACCGCAGAGCACGCATTTGTCTCGGTCGATGATAGGTCTCTCCGCGCCCTCCGGGAGACTGATTGCTTCTTCTTTGCACGCTTCCACACACGCGAAGCATTGGCTGCAGGGTTCCTCGGTCAGGATCGGAGCAAGCGCGCCGATGATGCCCACATCAGCGATCTGAGGTCGAGAGCACGCGTTGAGGCAATCTGAAATAGAAACCCTGAATTCATGGTGTAGCTTCAACGGGCCGCCCACGCGCTCGCGAAGGAATTCTCGCAAATTATGCGCAGTCAATACGCGCTCCACCTGCGCGATCAAGTCCGGGTCCACAACGGCCCGATTCGGGCAACCTGCGGGGCCGAAGCAAGTTTCAAGCTGGAAGCCTTTCACTTCCTGGTCCATGTTCTCCAGGTAGTGCCGGCGACACGAATTCACGTGCTGCATAGTGACGATTTGGTCCCCGAGCCGCACCGCTTCTTCCTCCACCTTCTTACGCACCCGCCGTCTGACGAAGAAGGGAACTCGTGATATCGCCTCTTCAGCTTCTTTTGACCATTTCATGGGCATGTCACATTGACCTCTCGTATGCTTGTGCTCAAACTTGACGAGCAGCGCCTTTTGCTCCATCGTGATTTCCGGAGCCTGAAGCTTTTCGTATACATTAAGGAGCAATACTCAGCTCGTCCTTGACTTGAGTCAACGGGGCGCAGAAAGGGAAGAGCGCGTGGACAAGAAGGCTTATATTGCGCAGATGCCCCTTTTCGAAGGTATTTCCGAGAATCAGCAGCAGGATCTCGCGTCCATCGCATTGCTGAAAACCTTCGAACGTGGCGAGACCATCTTTTCGGACGGCGAGGCAGGCAACGGGTTTTACGTTGTGCTCTCCGGGCGTATAAAAATCTTTAAACTCTCCGCGGACGGCAAAGAGCAGATCCTCCACATCTTCGGATCGGGAGAACCGTTCGGCGAAGTGCCCGTTTTTGAAGGGCGGCGATTCCCCGCGCATTCCGAGCCACTGGAAAAGAGCAGCGTGATGTTCTTCCCGCGGACCGCGTTCATCGATCTGATCAAGCGCAATCCGTCGCTTGCCCTGAACATGCTGGCAGTCCTTTCGCGGCGACTTCGGAGATTTGCCGCGATGATCGACGACCTTTCCCTGAAAGAGGTCCCTGGGAGGCTCGCGGCTCATCTCCTCGATCTGAGCGCTCGGCAGCCCGAATCGAATCAAGTCGCCTTGACCGTGCCCAAGAACCAGCTTGCGGCAATGCTGGGGACCATCCCCGAAACGTTGTCAAGGATCCTGCAGAAGATGACTCAGCAGGGTTTCATTAAGGTGGATGGTAAGAACATTTCGCTTCTGGATCGTGAGGGGCTCAAGGAATTGGCAGAAGGTCTCAGGCGCCTTTCCCATGAATGATAATTATGCCTGCGCGAAAGTATGCTCGACAGTTTGAGGACCTGTACACCGCATTGAACCGGCGAGAATTCGTGCATCCCGATCCGCTGGAATTTCTTTACGATTACCCGAATCCCGCAGATCGGGAAATCGTCGCGCTGATCGCTTCAGGACTCGCGTACGGAGGGGTAAAGCAGATCCTGCGCAGCGTTTCTCGTGTCTTGGAGCGGATGCCGTCGCCCCGTGCTTTCCTCGTGAACGCAAGCCGCGAGTCTCTGGTGAAAACCTTCCCGGACTTCAAGCACCGGTTCACCACAGGGTTTGAAATTGCCACTATGCTGTATGGAGTCAAGCGTGTGATTGAACGTCATGGCTCACTACGCTCCTGTTTTGTCCAGGGAATGCGAGAGGATCATCCCACGGCGCTCCCTGCTCTCGCCCGCTTTGTAAAGGAATTGTCATCCGTGTTCCACGGAAGACCGCGGAGTTTGCTCCCCCCGCCGGAAGCGGGCAGCGCGTGCAAGCGTCTGCATCTCTTCCTGCGCTGGATGGTGCGAAAGGACGACGTGGATCCAGGAGGCTGGGATGACGTCCCGCGATCCAAGCTGATCGTTCCGCTGGACCTGCACATGCATCGGCTTTGCCTGCAAATGGGCATCACCTACCGGAAACAAGCTAACCTGCGGACCGCGCTGGAAATCACGGACGCGTTCAGGGCCATTTCCCCGGACGATCCGGTCCGCTACGACTTCTGCCTGACCAGACTGGGAATCCGGGACGATATGAGCCCCGAAGGCTTCATGGAACGCTGCGGCTCCGCGTGCCGCGAATAGCCATACGCATTCGAAGGACGCGTAGGGAGGAGGGTCGGAAAACCCTCTCCCCTGGCGGGAGAGGGGAGGGTGAAGGGGAAGCGGGGGTCAAATCCTCTGCCTAGAGACAGTTCCAACGGCCGAGCCCCCCCAAAGAGCCTCATGGAGTTTATTTTCTTAATCGCGCGCCAAACTGTACTTTGTCGCCCATAGACACGCCCAGGCGTTTGACCGAACCGGCTTTCAATTCAAGGCAATACCTGCTCCGAATCAGAGACGGATACGTGAGCCCGGAATCGGGCTGGATGTTTTCGTAGACCAGAAGTACACGGCCGCTGGAATCTATCCACACGGCATCTATCGGAAATTTCATCCCCTGCATGTGGATGGCGTAAATATCGTCGAAGACGAAGTCCAGGAGCATCCCGGTGTCATCGTCAATGCTCTGCCATCCTAGCAGGCCACGCGTCCTGGAAGACGGTGTGTCCGCGACCACAGCTTTAATTGAACCGTTTCCCAGCTTCAATTCCATCGTGGTGACGCCTTCGGATTCATTGGCCCCAGGATCCGCGGCAAAACAGAGCGCTTTGTCACTCGAAAGCGTCACGAAAACCACGAAAATACTCGCCAGCAAACCCTTCAACTGTCTTGGTCCTTCGGCCCTTGAACGCGCCGCAGGCTATTTCTTCTCTTTCAGCAAATCGCCGATACTGGCAAGGGGCTTACGGGTCGATGATGACCCTTGCGCTTCGGCTTCTGAAGGCCCCTCATCGTATTGCTCATGTAGATAGAGCTGGTGCTCCATGTCGTGACAGTAGATGCACAACAGCTCCCAGTTGCTTCCGTCGGGCGGATTGTTCTCATGGTCGTGATCTTTGTGATGCACCGTCAGCTCACGGAGTCTCTTGCCCTCAAATTCTCGGCCGCACCGTCCGCAAATATGCGGAAACATCTTGAGGGCTCGCTCCCGATAAGTATTCATCCGCTGGTCTCGGTCGCGACGGGCATCATCAATTTTCGCGCTCGATTTGGGGATCCCTCTGGTCGTTTTCATCCCGCGCATGACCGCGGCCTCCGGTCGTAAGGTTTCCAAGACTAACTATAGATTATCTCGTCGATTCGGAGAAGCCACCCGGAAGTGCGGTAAGAACTAAGTCTGAAGTGCGTTCATCTATCACTCTTATGGCCAGTCTGGCCTAGATCTGATATGAACGGGGCATGACCATTCAAAGAGGCCCTTCAAAGGTTCATGGAAACCGGCAGCGCTAAGCTGTCAACGTTGACCCGCGGTGAGCCGGAAGACCAGTTACGGAGCCCCTTCGAAAATTTCATGGGGGACGCCGCCAGCGTGCTCGGCTGGGATGTTGTTTGCACTGGGGAAACCGCGCTACCCGGGCGTCTCGGCCGCCCTGATTATGCCGTCCATCTTAATAAGCTCCTTGCCGGGTACGTCGAACTAAAGGCCCCCGGCGTCGGTGCGAATCCAAAAGACTTTACCGGCCACAACCGTGATCAATGGAAGCGGTTCCAATTTTTGCCTAATGTACTTTACTGCGACGGTAACGAGTGGGCGCTCTATCGAGACGGCGAACTCGTGGACAGACTCATTCGACTTTCTTGTGATATCAGTGCTGAGACAAAACTGGCAGTTTCCGCCGAAGACGCACACGCTATCGAGCGCTTATTGCGCCACTTCTTGTCGTGGCAGCCAATCATTCCAACAGACCGTAGGGGCAAGGTCGATCTCAAGCGCTTCGCCGCGATGCTCGCCCCACTGTGCCGGATGCTGCGGGACGACGTGACCGACGCGCTCCAGGACCCGAACTCGCTGCTCGTCCAGTTGGCCAAAGACTGGCGGCAACTCCTTTTTCCGGACGCGTCAGACGAGCAATTCGCCGACGCCTACGCCCAGACCTTAACTTTCGCACTGCTGCTGGGCCGCAGCGAAGGCGCCGACCCGCTTACGCTCGATAGCGCTGAGGATGTCTTGGCCGCGCAACACAATCTGCTGTCGCGCGCTCTTCAAGTCCTGAGTGATCCCAGCGCCCGCGCCGAGACGGCGGCCTCGCTTGACCTGCTTCTACGAGTAATCGCGACAGTACCCCCGGCCACTCTCACGGGTCCCGAAGATCCTTGGCTATATTTCTACGAAGACTTTCTCGCTGCCTACGATGCCAAACTCCGCAAGGACGCCGGCGCCTACTATACCCCGATCGAAGTGGTCCGCGCTCAGGTTCGTCTGATCGACGACTTGCTCGTCAACCGCCTCGATAAGGCGCTTGGGTTCGCCGACCCTGGGGTCGTAACCCTGGACCCCGCGGCCGGCACGGGCACCTACCTACTTGGAGTTATCGAGCACGCTCTCGGCCGCATCGAAGCCGAAGAGGGCCCTGGCGCTGTCGCTGGCCAGGCTTCCGCGCTGGCTGAGAACCTTTACGGCTTCGAAGTGATGGTCGGTCCCTACGCGGTGACCGAGCTGCGCGTCAGCCGCGCCCTCCTAGACCGGGGCGCTATGCTGCCTGCTGACGGCACGCACGTCTACTTGACTGACACGCTCGAAAGCCCCAGCGCGGAGGCTCCTCAAGTACCCCTCATCCTGCGGCCCATCGCTGAGCAGCATACTAAAGCTCTCAAGGTCAAGAGCAATGTCCCCGTCATCGTCTGCCTGGGTAATCCGCCCTACGACCGGCATAAAGCGGTCGATGTGAAGGACGAAAGCAATCTGTCGCGCTATGGTGGATGGGTTCGATTCGGTGATCCTATGCATGGAGCAATTATTAAAGGTCTTAAGGCAAAGGGAAGAAAGAGAAAGGGGAAGGGAAGACCAGACAAGTCCATTAAAGCGCGACTTGCGAGGAGACAGCAGTTAGCTATTCTGAAGGACTTTCTTGACCCGGCGGTTGCCGCCGGGCATGGCGTGCGTGTCAAGAACCTGTACAACCTGTACGTCTATTTCTGGCGATGGGGGATGTGGAAGGTCTTCGAGCATGAAACTGCCGTTGGTCCGGGTGTTGTCAGTTTCATCAGCGCATCGAGCTACTTGGACGGTGACGCCTACTGCGGCATGCGCCAACATATCCGCCGCAAGTGTGACGAAATCTGGATTCTTGATCTGGGCGGCGAAAGGCGCGGCACGCGACGGAGTGACAACGTTTTTTCGATCCAGACTCCTGTTGCCATAGCCATCGCCTTCCGCTCTGACAAGGCGAGGGAGAACCAGCCTGCTCAGGTGTATTACGCTAGCATCGATGGAACGCGCGAGGCTAAGCTCAAGGCGCTCGACGAGATCGACGGTTTCGCGAAAGTGAAATGGCAGGAGTGCCCTAACGATTGGCAGGCATCCTTTCGCCCGGCAGGCCAAGGCGATTACTTCACCTGGCCACTCCTGACCGATCTGATGCCATGGCAACATTCGGGCGTGGAAGCGAAACGAACATGGCCGATTTGTTCTGACGCTGATGTTCTCAAGCTACGATGGCGAGCTTTGCTCGCTTCGCAAGATCGGGCCGCGGCATTCAAAGAAACGCGCGACCGGAAAATTAACATGACATATTCATCATTGCGGGAGGGGGAAGAAACCGGAAAGGCGATCGATGAGTTGCATCGCGACGCACCACCTCCGCGTATCGAACGCTGCGCCTACCGCTCATTTGACCGGCAATGGATATTCGCCGACAAGCGATTGTGTGACTACCTCCGCCCCGACCTCTGGCGCGCACACGGCGAACAGCAGATCTATCTGACAAGTCTGTTGAATCATCCTCTTGGACAAGGCCCAGCTATTACAAGCTGTGCTCACGTTCCCGACCTCCATCACTTTCGAGGATCGTTCGGCGCAAAGGAAGTTTTTCCCCTGTACCGAGTCGCCGACGGATCGAAGGCGAATATTTTGACCGGTCTGCTCGACCTCCTCGTCAAGACATACGGGCGCAAGGTGACTCCAGAGGATTTCCTGGCCTATGCATATGGCGTCCTGGCGCAGCCAGCCATTACGAGGCGCTTTGCGAAGGAGTTGGCGACGCGCGAGCTGCGAGTACCGGTCACCAAAGACCCTGGGCTGTTCGAGCAGGTCCGAACAGTGGGCGCGCGCCTGCTATGGCTGCATACTTACGGCGAACGATTCGTTCCCGAGGGCTGGCGGCAGGGACGGATTCCGCGCGGCGCAGCAAGGTGCACGAAGGCCGTGCCCGGCCACGCCAACGCCTATCCCGAATCGTTCGAATACAACTACGCGACCCGAACCCTCCATGTCGGCGACGGAGAATTCGCCCCCGTCGCGCCCGAAGTCTTCGAGTTCGAGGTTTCGGGTCTCAAGGTCGTGCAGTCGTGGCTCAAATACCGCATGAAGAAAGGCGCTGGACGAAAATCGTCGCCCCTCGACGACATCCATCCCGAGCGCTGGACAGGTCGCTTCACTACCGAGCTGCTCGAACTGCTCTGGGTGATGGAGGCAACTGTCCAAGGTTATCCTGAACGGGCGCAACTGCTGGATACCGTCATTGGGAGCCCTTGTTTTCGAGCTGACGAGCTTCCTTCTGTTCCCAGTGAGGCCCGCAAACCCCTTGCCCCGCGCCCGGAAAACCACAACTTGTTCGGCGACTTGTGACTTGCGATCAGAGTGGCCTTTCTGCTGTCAAAAGGCTAGTTGGCAGCTCTCTCGCGGCTTCTAGGGGGGCCGGTACCCCAGCATCTCTCGCAGAAGTTACTGTGAGTTTCCGATCGTTTCTTTGGAGGTCAAACTGCATGAAATGGAGCGTGACCGCATGCGCCAGCCTATGTTGACACTGCTTGGCCGCATCGATATGATCGGAGCGCTCAAGATCGGCGCCGTTCCAAGCATTTAAGATTGTTGCAGTAATTCGTCATGCTCCAGGACTTTCTCCACATGTTGAGCCGCCCTCGTCGAGGAGAATGGCGGCTTGTACACCACGAAAAGATCCCCGCTCGAGATGCGGTCCTGAAAGAGATACCCAGCGAATTGGATCAGCGGGTGCGTGATCTGATCGTCGCGTCCGGAATCCAGCGGCTCTATTCGCACCAGGCCGAAGCCATACAACTTTCCCTTCAGGGCCAAAACGTGGCGCTGGCCACAAGCACTGCCAGCGGTAAAACATTGGCGTATCAGGCCGCAGCGCTCCATACGCTCGTGAAAGTTCCTGAAGCCACCGCGCTCTTTCTCTTTCCCTTGAAAGCGCTGGAGCGAGATCAACGAGACGCGTTCCTGGCCCTTGCCGCGCCGCACGGGATCAGCGCCGCGGTTTACGATGGTGACACCCCTGAAAGCGAGCGCCGGAAGATACGCAGCAGGCCGCCGCGAGTGCTCATCACCAATCCCGACATGCTCCATGTGGGCTTCCTGGCGTACCACGACGCGTGGAGGGAATTCTTTGCGCATCTGGCTCATGTGGTCCTTGACGAGGTTCATACATACAAAGGAATCTTCGGGAGCCATATTTCGCAAGTGATTCTGCGTACAAAGCGGGTATGCGCGCTGTATGGATCGCGACCTCGGTTTTTTGCATCATCCGCAACGGTTGCGAACCCCGGGGAGTTCCTTTCACGGCTTATCGGCGAAGAAATCGGCGTGGTGGACCAAACGGGCGCGCCGTCTTCGGAACGTCATTTCCTCTTCCTGCAGCCGGAACTGAGTCCGTACACGGTGACTTCACGTCTTTTCATCGCGGCCCTGAAGCTGGGTCTCAAGACCATCGTCTTTACGAGAGCCCGAAAAATCACGGAACTGATCACCACATGGGTGTTGGGTGAGGCGCCCTTTCTCAAGAACCGTATCAGCTCGTATCGGGCTGGGTTTCTGCCTGAGGAGCGCCGCGAGATCGAAGCGAACCTCTTTACCGGCAAGATGGATGGAGTCATATCCACGTCAGCGCTTGAAATGGGCATCGATGTGGGTGGCCTGGATCTCTGCATTCTGGTGGGCTATCCCGGGACCATTATCAACACCTGGCAAAGAGGGGGTCGAGTCGGCCGTGCCGGTCGTTCCAGCGCGATCGTGCTCATAGCGGGTAATGACGCGCTCGATCAGTATTTCCTGAAGAATCCGCACGACTTCTTCCGCCGCGGTTGCGAAGACGCGGTGGTGGACCCGCTCAACCGAGAGGTGCTCAAGCGCCATCTCCCGTGCGCTGCTGCAGAAACTCCAATCCAAGCTCATGAAGCATTTGTCTCTTCACCCGATGCGCAGGAGGCGCTCCAGGACCTGGAAGAAGCAGGCGCGCTCTATCGCGTTGAAGAAGACGGCGCTTGGCATTGTTCCAGGAAGCGGCCCCAACGGGAAGTGGACCTGCGTTCGGTGGGGCCTGCCTTCTCTATTTTTCTCGAAGACGGTAAGACGCTCATCGGGATCTCCTCAGGGGGCAGGGTTTTCAGTGAATGCCACGAAGGCGCGGTGTACCTCCATCGCGCACGTCAGTACTTGATCACCAAGCTTGATCCGGAACGCCGCAATGTGCTCGCGAAAGCGGCAAGACTCAACTACTATACGCGGGCCCTTTCGGAAAAGGACACCGAGGTACTGGGCGCGCCGTTGGCTTCGAGGGAATTCCCCGGGTTCATCGTGCGGGAAGGTCGCCTCAAGGTCACCGAAAGGATCATCGGTTACGAGAAACGTCGCACCGCAGGCCAGGACCTGATCGGCGTGGTAGAGCTGGACCTTCCGCCCATGCGTTTCGAGACTGTGGGCTTCTGGATTGAGATACCAGACCGCGTCAAGGAGAAGATCCAGGACGCGGGGCTGCATTTCATGGGGGGCATACACGCGATGGAACACGCGGCCATAGCCATGTTCCCTCTGTTTGCCCTGTGCGATCGGGACGACATCGGAGGCATCAGCACCCCGCAGCACGAGCAGGTCTGTCGGGCCGCGGTATTCATCTATGACGGGCATCCCGGCGGAGTGGGTCTTGCCCACCACATATTCGGCCGCGTCGAAGAACTCTTGCAGAAGACAAAGGCCCTTGTAGACGCTTGCCCGTGCGAAGACGGCTGTCCTTCCTGCATTCATTCGCCCAAGTGCGGGTCGGGGAACAAACCCTTGGACAAGAAGGCGTGCTTGCAGGCGCTCACGTATCTCCTGGAGCCTGAGCGTCTTGCTGAAAAGATCGCTCGTCCTCAGGCTAAGCGGCGGTTTTTGATCTTTCCGGAGCTGGGCGGGGGTTCGGATGGGCCTGCTTCCGGGCCGAAGCCCATCCCCAAATCCGGCCGGTCTCTCTCTGCGGCGCCGAGTCAAACCCCATTTCTCGATCTTGTGGAGAAGTATCAGCGCAACGCGGGCCAAGCGCATCCCCCGCGGGCGGGTGGTCCGCATCCGGTCGTAAAGGGCTCGCCTGAGCCCGAACGTTCATCGCGGATCATTCGACCCGAGAAGATCGTGGTTTTCGATCTGGAGACTCAGCGCCTCGCGGATGAGGTGGGCGGATGGAGCCGCGTCGCGGCCATGGGCTTTGCCCTCGGGGTCGCGCACAGCGAGGAAACCGGTTTCATGACCTTTACCGAGAATACAGTGGGAGATCTGGTGGCGCTCCTCAAGGATGCGGACCTGATCGTGGGCTTTAACCAGATGCGCTTCGATTACGAGGTGCTCAGCGCGTACACCGACGTTGACCTCCGGGCCCGTCCCAACCTGGACATTTTGCGGGAGATTTACGGAAAGCTGGGTTTCCGGCTCAAACTGAACGAGCTTGCCGAAATCACGCTTGGCCGAGCTAAATTATCAGACGGGCTCCAGGCTGTGCGATGGTTTCGGGAGGGGAAACACGATCTCTTGGAGGAATACTGCCGCGAAGACGTGATGATTACGCGGGATCTGTTTCACTTTGGGTCGGAAAAGGGGTACTTGCTGTACCGGAACAAGAAGGGAAAAACAGAGCGCGTTCCTGTGGACTGGAGGAGCGCTCTGGGGAAAACTTTACGCGGCGGCTCGCCGAGCAGCCCCTAGAACCGAAAACCGCCGATGAAGTTGGCGCAGAGGCCCTGGGGCTTCATCCAAGTCTCGGTGTTCAGAAAGGTTTTGAACGTATATTCATCGGTAATCGAATAATCCACTCCCGCTTTGACAAAAAACCGAGAGATGTCGGCTTCGGCTTCAATTCCTCCGAAACCGCCGACCAACCACCAACGGTCCTGATGCTGTCCCGACGCATTGGGTAACGGCGCCAAACCCAGTGTGAATTCCCGCCTGACTTTCACCTCAAAGGGAACTATCCCGACTATGGCGCCCAGACTGACTCCCAGCCTTCCTATCCCCCACAGAGGCTGCCAGCTTCGACCGCCCGTGCGCAGCTCATACACTGTCATGTCCAGATTATACGTGATCGTTTCAACCGCCGCGCCGCCGCTCGATTCCTGGATGCCGGTGAAGATGTGGTTCGAGACCGAAAACCAGGAGAATTGCCCGAAGAGATCGAAGAAGTTCGAGGAATGGACCCCGAACTCTATAACCGGTGTCCAGGGCTTATCCGTGAACGAATACCTGGCCTCCGGAAAGACCGGTGATCCCGGCTCCTGAACCGAAAGAACCCTCAATTCCACCATTTCCAGGTTCCGGTACTTTACCCCGCCACCGAGGTAGAAGTGGCCGGAGTACATCGCCCCCGGACCCGGAGGCATAAAGGGTCCCTGAGGGCCTAGCTGGTACGCGGACGCAGTCTGCGGCCACATGACGGCGGCCATAACCAGACTGAGTAATAGTCCGGCCATGGGCAGGCTTCGAAGTCTCTGGTTTCCGGCGAGCACGGCTTGGGGAGGCATTGGCCGATGAACTCCACTACAGGGGTGTCGGTAGTCGTATTCGACTTGCCTTTTTATATCACACCGGGAATAGTTAGTCAATGATAATCCAATATTTCCACTATGTTTTGCCTAAATGCTAATATACAACATGACGTTCTCTTCTCGCGCCCCCTTCCTTGACTCGTTGGCCTGGCCTCGTATACTCTGCTGTCAAGGAATGATTTCTAAACCCAGGAGCTTTTCAATGAGGCGCCGGAGGTAACATGCCGGACAAAGAGCAGGGTTCCACTCCGCTTGCAGCGGTTCAAAGAGAGATAGAGCGACTAGAGCATGTGGTGGCCGAGAAACCGGATTCCCCAACGGCCCATTACAATCTCGGGCTTGCACTGGCGAGAGCGCGCCTTTGGGATCGTAGCCTGCAAGCATTCAGGACAGCTCTCAAGCTGCGTCCCGGGCTTCTGGAAGCGAGGATTAACATAGCCGGAGCGCTGCTCCAGAAAGGCGACTACGACGGGGCCATTGAAGAGAGCCTGAAGGCGCTCCAGTATCGTCCCGACCTGGTAGAAGGCTGTGTCACCATCGGCCTGGCTTATTTGAACAAGGGCATGATCGATCCTGCGATGGAGAGTTTCCAGAAAGCTCTCGCGATCGATCCGAACTCGCCCTCGGCTCATCTCAATCTGGGAAATATCTATCTGTCGTTGGGAGACATCGACAAGAGCATAGAGCACAACAGGAAAGCGATTGCCATTGAGCCTCGTTTCGGCATGGCGCACAACAACCTCTCCGTGGCGCTCCGCGAGAAAGGAGAAGTGGACGAGGCCAGAAAGCACGCGCAAGAAGCCCTCAGGCTCGGGTACCCGGTTCACCCTGAATTTCTCAACAGCCTGGGGCTTTCCTCTACAGATCAAGGCTAGCTGTCGTACAATCAGTGATGTTCAACGATGCCGCAAGAACGCGAGAGGGCCTGCGTCCACGCCGGTCGTCTTCTGTTCGCGCAAGCGCAGGCGAGGTGGGTCTTATCAGCCTTTTTCGACAAAGACCTTCAGAATACTATTGCGTCGGGCCTGGGTGAGAGAACGGAACAGGGCGTTTACCGATTTGCTCTTGAACCGGAGAGAAGATCCTTTCGTTTTGGAGCCCACAATCTGTGGTTTTTGGTTCCCCGACGCCGCGTCTAGAAACATTGCCGCGTCCTGGGCAGAGAGCGGCTTCATGATCCTCTTCACCAGATCCGGCGCGCTTTCCCATGCTTCCGTGAAAAGATCGGGGAACCACTTGCTCCCGCAGCCCGATAGGAGAAGGGCCCGACGAGTCTTCTCGGAAGCCTCGATAAACTCGCGCAGGATCTGCTCAGGATCTTGATCGCCGGGTGGGAGGCAACGGATAAGGAGAGCCGAAGCCTCCTTGTGGGGAAGGTCCGCGATCAGTTCTAAGTCCTCAAGAGTGAATTGAACTCGCGCCACAGCCTCCCTCAGAACGGACAATGATTCTTTCAAAGACTCGTGGGTCAAGACCTCCAGCAAATCCACGATCTCCGCCGCGACAAATTCTGTGAGATCCGCCCGATTGGCCAGTTTGGTATGGTATTCGGGGAATTCCTGGAAGAGACGGATCGTCTGATCGGGCTCCAACCGCTGCCAAGGGAGCCTCTCAATAAGACTGATTGCGTCTTCCGGCGGCAAAGCGGCCAGATGACTGAACAGGAGGTCGAAATCAAATTCGTCGAGCTTTTCACCGGATACGAGGATTCGCTCTATGGGGTCCGGAGCGTCCGAGAGGATGACGAGCCTGCGCCACCGCTTAAAGAACACGTTCTCCGACGATGAATTGACCGTGTCCCACTCGCTGAAGATCGTGTCCATGAGCTTTTGCGCTATGCGGACAACTTCACGGGTTAAGAGTTCCCCTTCCCGGTCGGATAGGCCCTCGGCCAACTCGTGGATGAGATCGACAACGACGGTCTCCACATCTTCAGGAATCACGTCCGTGGCGTCGACGCCGGCGAGAACCTTCAGGAAGGCGCGCACGGACGCCATGCTCACCGTCACCGGATCGCTCGCCTCCACGAATGCCGATATGAGAGCCGTATTGATGAACGCCTCGCGGATGGAATCCAGTTCTGAAAGATTTTCCGCTCGAACTAAGGGAGACCGTCGAAGAAGCTGGAAAGGCAGGAGTTCTCTCATGCGCAGGATCAACTGATACCGTTCCAGCTCAGCCTCGTAATATTCGAGTGCGCCCAGGCTGGAAAAGAGCTGGTCCTCAAGGGTCAGCGACCGGATTGCGGCGAGCTCCGTTTCCGTGAAGATGCTCATGTCCGTCAGACGGTGGACGCAGATGTCACTGAGGCATTCGTACTCCTGCGGGCTCACGTAGATCTGCACCCTGTGGTCTCGCAGAAGCGACTGCCACTGATGACGCAGTTTCTCTACCCTCGTGTACGCCAAACGAAACAAATCCACAGGCGAGGCGTCCATGAGCAGATGTACGCCCGTGTCCGGGTCGCCTCCGGCTTTCATCTCAAGTCCCACGCCCACCAACTTCAGGATGGTCTCCTGGACGCCGGCCAGTTCCTCTGTGGACCGAAAGTCCACCTGCTTGTCCAGGACGTACTTGTTGGCCATGGCCACGGAGATCCGGATTATTTCATCAGCTCTGTCCCGCGTGAATATACCCTGCTCCATACCCAGGTTCACGACCCTGGTGAGAAAGGTTTCCTCATCACGCACGACCAGACCGAGTGGGTCCATTCCTTGACTCCTCCCGGGTAGGGCCGGGTAAACGTCCTGCTCAACGCACTCGTTCGATGTATTTCCCGGTGCGAGTGTCGATCTTCAGGGTATCGCCTTCGTTCACAAAAAGGGGCACCTGAACCGTAAGACCGGTTTCCAATGTTGCGGGTTTCGTGGCGCCGCCTGCCGTATCTCCTTTGAAGCCCGGCTCGGTGGAGGTCACCTTGAGTTCTACGAATATGGGCGCTTCCACGCCGATCGGCTTCCCATTGTGGAGAAGGACGCTTACTTGAACATTTTCCTGCAGGTAGTTCACGCTGTCCCCTAACTGGTCTTTGGTTATGAAAAGCTGATCGTACGTTTCAGCGTCCATGAAATAGTACTGGTGGTCCGCCTCGTACAGGTATTGCATGGATTTTTCTTCCAAATCCGGTTTGTCGACCTTCTCGCCGGACCTAAAAGTGCGATCGATCACATTGCCCGTCAGCAGGCTCTTGAGGGTGGTTCGGACGAACGCCCCTCCTTTGCCCGGCTTGACATGCAAGAAATCCACGATGATGAAAGGCTCACCGTTTATCTCTATTTTGAGCCCTTTTCGGAAATCGGAAGTTGAGTACATGAATCCTCCGTATCACACCCGGGTTTCAGGGGATATGTATGTTCTCAGATCGATCTATGCGGGTTGATTTGTTTCTCGCGGTCGGGCTTACGGCTCGATCCGAATCAGCTCCTTGGGCATCCGTGAGAGGACCTCGGGACCGTCCCGATCCATATATATCAGACTCTCAAGGCGAACGCCCCCCACGCCCTCCAGATAGATGCCCGGCTCTATGGTGAAGACCATGCCCTCGTCAATTACGCCACGCCCCAGTGGCGATAGACGTGGCGGCTCATGCACCTCAAGGCCGAGCCCGTGACCGAGTCCGTGCAGGAAGTGCTTGCCGTATCCCGCTTTCTGAATCGCGTCTCGGGCAACCCTATCTACCGTTTTGACGGAAACGCCTATCTTCAGGGCCTCTATAGCCTTCATGTGCGCGGTGTGCGCCGCGGTATAGATTTTTTGCTGTTCCCGAGTGGGCCGCCCCACCACGCACGTCACGGTCTCATCGCTATTGTACCCGCCCACCACGCATCCGTAATCAACAATAACCAGCTCGCCCTTGCGAATGGTCTTTTCGGTCGCGGTTCCGTGCGGCCATGCGCTCCGTTCGCCCGATGCGACGATCGTTTCAAACGCGCGGCCCTGGGCGCGGTGTCGCTTGAAGAGCATTTCCAGCTCATCAGCCACCTCTATTTCAGTTCTTCCGTCGAGCCCCCGCTCGAGTATCTCTTGACAGCATCGCGACGCGATTGCCGCGGCTTCCTGTATCTTCCGTTTTTCCTCAGGGCTTTTGCGAATCCGCAGTTCTTCCACAAAGGATCGCTTCATGTCCACGATCCTGACTCCAGGGCTCTTGCGCTCCAGCGCCTTAACGAATTCATAACTAACCCGGGCCGATTCTATACCGAGACGCTTCACCTTTAGTCGCGCCAAGATCCTGGCGAGGGACTCCATCTTTTGGCGCGTCACGTGGAGCCTGAAACCCGGCGCTTCCCGGGCAGCCTGTGATTTGTACCGGCCGTCAGTAAAGAGGCGCATTTCATGGGCCGTGATGAGGAGACTGGCGTCGGAGCCCGTGAAGCCCGATAGATAGCGTAAGTTGATCGATGGGAGGTGCTCGGAAGTGTTAAACAGGACCGCGTCTACACCAAGCTTTCTCAATCGCATCTGGAGAGCATTCGATGCACTAATCATGGTTCCGGAGACTGTTCCGCCTTCATCTGCTCAATTCGCGCAACCCAACGCTGGAGGAGTTCCATTACCTGCTTGCTTCGATCCTTTTTCAGCGCTCGCTCTCTCGCCTCTCTCAGAGTCTGGTCATCCGGATGTCTTCTTACCAACTCGTCAAAGATCTCGAACGCCCGCCGAAAATGGCCTTGCCGCATAAACTCAAGACCCATCGCCGCCGTGAGAGGATAGAGGCCCTGCCGGGCGCCTGATTCAGTAACTTCTCCGGAAGAGTCCGGCAGGAACTCAAGCGGACCCTCGCCGGTTGGAGATGCTCCGGGCTTGAACAGGAGCCCGGAACCGATCGCGCCCTCAACCCGCATCTCCTCTTTGGCAATCTTATAGGTTCCTCTGAGGATTTCATGCAAGGTCTTGTATCGGATCCCCGCCTTTATGCGGCCACTCCGAAGCAAAACGTCGGCCAGCAGATCAAAAAGCCGGACGGACTGGATGTACCTCTTTTCCAGTTCCAAGAGGAGGCTTAACGCAGGTTCCAGCTTCCCCTCGCGCAGGAGGTCCTGAGCCTTGCGGAGAGCCTGATCGAATTCCGAGCCTGCCGCGTACGGACAAGCAAAATCACTGGGACGTTGAGGCTGCTGCGAATCGGTCATGGTTCACACATGAAGACCAGAAATCAAATCTATGAATTCATTCATTAATCTAAATCGAAATACGAGTCAAGGGACATTTTTCCTTCGTACAACGGCCATAATAACTCAATGAGAAAGCCCTGAGAAACAATTGGGAAACATGTTGACAGAGGGCGGGCGGCTTCCTAGCATGAACTGAAAGGAAAAATTCTCAAACGATAAACGCCCCGTTGCAGCGACCGTGAAAGTCCCGAAACCCCATTGGCACAACATGCTGATTCAACATTCAGGAGCGCAACATGACTGATCCGCAGATTCTCAAAGGGAAAAGAATCCTCGTGGTTGACGATGAGGCTGACGTGATCGAAGTGGCCAGAGACCAGCTTGAAGGTGCCGAGGTTGTCGGCGCGGAAACGTTCGGCCAAGGCAAGAAGCTGATTGAGGAGGATCGATTCGATTTGGCCATTCTGGACATCATGGGCGTCAACGGTTTCGAGCTGCTGAAGATCTGCAGCGAGCGGCAGCAACCCGCGGCCATGCTCACCGCGCGCTCAATCAATGTGGAAAGCGTCAACCAAGCGTTGAAGCACGGCGCTGTGTCGTTCTTGCCCAAGGATGAACTCGCGTCGCTGAGCGCCATGGTGCCGGAGATCCTGGAAGGGCTGGAACAAGGCAAATCTCACTGGGGAAGACTTTTTCAACGCCTCGGACCTCTGTTCAAAGAGAAATGGGGCATCGTCTGGGAAGAGCTGGACAAACCGGACCGTCCAAAGATTCCATACACTTAGTGAGGGGCCCTCCGAACATGAGATTGCCTCGTCCCGCGAGACGCGGGACACCTGTCTTACTGAAGTCCAATCCACCGACTCTGCTCCAGACATGTCTCCAAAGCGCAATACTTTGCGTCATTCCGGCGAAACGCGGAACCCGGACCCGCGTTTCGCCGGATTCCAATCCCGCGTTCTGAGCACGACAAAGGCGAGCTGTAGCCCGGCATACGTGAACGATTAGGAGGGCTTATTTTTTCGTTGACAGTTCTTGTGAATATTGTATACAGCATACCTGCGTATCGCATTCACGATCGCCACGGAAAATCGCCAAATACCCACGGCCGTCCCCCGGCCCAGATACCGACCGACGGACGCACCCATGTGGCGCCCTTCAAAAATCCCCGCCCGACCCCTCTCTCAGGAAGTGGCGCAGAGAATCCGCGACATGATCCGCAAAGGCCTAGTCAGAAAAGGGGATCGGATCATCGAGAAGCAATTCTGCCAGTCCCTGGGGATTAGTCGCACACCGCTGCGGGAAGCGCTGCGCATCCTCAGCTCGGAAGGGCTCATCGACCTCGTTCCCAACAAAGGCGCTTACGTGGCTCAGCCATCCATGAGAGAGATCAGAGAGCTTTTCGAGGTAATGAGCATCTTGGAGGGAACATGCGCCCGCGTGGTTGCGGAGAAGATGACCCAGAGCGAGCTGGAAAAGATCGAGAAACTGCACGAGAGGCTGGAAAAGCACTACGAAGAGAGAAATCACGAAAAATACCTCAAGGTTAATCAGCGATACCACGTGCTCCTGCAAGAGATGACGGGCAACCAGGTTCTCAATGACGTGGTCAACGGACTGAGGGACAAAATCCTCCTCTATCGGTATCGCCAGCTTTACCAGCGCGACCGCTTCCGGGCCTCCATGAACGAACATCGCGCTCTCATGCAGGCGTTGCGGGCGAGGGACCCCTCCGCGGCTGAGCGCGTCATGAAAAGACACCTCATGAATCAGTGCGAAGCATTACGAGCCCTTTACGACGGGGAAGGCGACTCAAAGGATTAGGGACAAAGCCAAGAGCGAGGGATTTTGAGAGAGGCCGCGACGCGTCGAGCCAAGCAACCGGGCAGAATCCCCGACTCTCTTTGACGGAGGAAGGCGCCGAAAACATCCGGGGGCCCTCGCCCACAACTCCAGATATATTCGAGCGCTTCCGGCGCTCGCCGGCTTGTATAACCGTAGAGGCTGACACGTAATTTCAGGGACTGCAACGCTCACTGTGATAAACCGGGGGTTTTTCCCGCTGATGCAGATCGGCGTCAACTACAGGTTGTCACAGTGGACCTGAAATTTGCCCCGCTCAAAGGAGGAGAACGATGAGTAGCGCAAACGGCAGGATGGCGAAGATTTTGTTGGTAGTGGTAATCACGGCGCTCTTTGTGGCGTGGAGCACGGTTTGCCCCGCGGCCATGAGGTTGAAGGTGTCGCACCAGTTCGCCGAGGGCGATGTTCGAGACGTCATGGCCAAGGTCTTTGGGGAAAAGGTTGCTCAAAAATTGGGCAAAGAGGTGGAGTTCCGTTACTACCCCGCCAGCTCGCTCTACAAAGCCAAGGAACAATGGGACGCTTTGAAACAGGGAGTGCTCGACTTGAGCGTCTACCCGCTCGATTACGCAGCCGGAAAACATCCTGAGCTGTCTATCACGCTGCTGCCCTGTTCCGTCTCCAGCATGAAGCAGGCAATGAGTTGGAGAAACAAACCGATCGGACAGCGCATCCAAAAGCTGTGCGAAGACAATGGTGTGAAGATCCTCATCTGGGCGTGGCTGGACGGCGGCATAGGGTGCGCGACTCGTCAGATTCGGCTTCCGGAGGATGCGCGTGGGCTCGCGATGAGGGCCGCGGGGAAGAAATTCGAGTTCATGCTCAAAGAGGCAGGCGCATCAATAACGAGCATGCCGTCCTCAGAGATTTACCATGCCCTTTCCACCGGGGTGCTCAATGCGTGTCTCACCTCATCTTCTTCATTTGTTTCCTATCGGCTCTACGAGCAGCTCAAGTTCATGAACGCCCCCCGTGACTATGCCATCTGGTACATGGCGGAGCCCCTGGTGATCTCCATGAAGACCTGGAATCGCCTTTCGGAAAAGCAAAAGAAGGCGTTCGAGGAAGTTGCGGCGGAAATGGAAAAAGACTGGGTCGTGCCGAATTTCTCTAAGGATAATGAAGCGTTGGTCAGTGAGTTCACGAAGGCGGGCGTGCAGCTTCATTACATGACCAAGGAAGAGTTTCAGCAGTGGACAGAGTTTGCCAAGAAAACCGCGTGGAAAAACTATGAGGAGACCGTTCCCAACGGCAAAGAGCTCCTGGACCTGGCTGTCAAAGCCATGGAGTGACTCTGAGCGCCAATGCTCGCCCGTGGCTTGATGGACGGGGGCCACGGGCGCTCAAATGCTTGTGGAGGGAGCGGTCATGAAGGAAGCGAATCAGGGTTTCTGGCCGAGGCTGGAAAGCCTTGCCACGACGCTCAGCAAGATAACCGGGTTGATCGGAGCGGTCGCGGTGCTCGCAGCCGCATTGGTCACCACCGAATGTGTTCTGGTCAGGAAGGTGTTGGGTTGGTCGACGATCTGGCAAATAGAGGCCTCGGTTTTTCTCCTCATATATTCCTGTTTTGTGGGTGCCGCATTCGCGCAGTTGGGCGGACATCACCTCAACATCGACATGCTCATCATCTATCTGCCGCCTCGACCGAGGGAAATCCTTCTGGTCGTCACGGGAATCGCTAGCTGCGTGGTCTGCGTGATCATCGCATGGTACGCGTGGCCCATGTGGTGGCAAACGATCGCCACCAACGAGCACAGTGAATCGCTCTGGGGGCCTCCTCTCTGGATACCCTATATGTTCTTACCTTTGGGCGCCACACTCCTCTTTCTCCAGTCAACCGTGCAAATTTGGCGCAAGATAGTCGCGCTCCGCACTGGCGCCTTCGAGGAAACGCTCATTCCTTCGGAGCTGAAGGACATTGACATTCCGGGGGCCGACTCGCAGGAGCGGAAGGGAGGCGACCATGAATGAGGCGCAACTCAGCATCTTGGTTTTCATGAGCGCTCTTGTCCTCTTGTTTTCGGGGATGCCCATATGGTCGGGTCTCGTTGCGGTCTCCGTGATTTACATTCTGATCTACTCGCCCCATCTTATGCAGCAGATTCCTTACGTGCTGTACGGGAGCATGGACAGTTTTGCCATGCTTTCCATCCCCCTCTTTATTCTCCTGAGCGCGCCGTTAGCTGCCACCAGGGCAAGCAAAGACCTTTACGAGGCTATGCACCGCTGGGTCTACCGTCTCCCCGGTGGTCTTGGCGTGAGCACGATGCTGGCCGGCGGCATATTTGCCGCTTTGTGCGGCTCAAGCCCCGCCACCGCGGCTGCGGTGGGAGGTGTGGGCATACCGGAAATGCGGAACAGAGGCTATGATCCCGCGATTTCCTGCGCCATGGTCGCGCACGCCGGAACGTTCGGCATTCTCATCCCTCCGAGCATGACCATGATCCTCTACGGAGTGGCCACGGAAACGTCCATCGGCAAGTGTTTTATCGCAGGGGTCATTCCCGGAATTCTCCTGGTGGTGATGAGTTCTCTGTGGATAGTGTTCGCGTTCAGATTCTTCGTGCCGCGGCAGTCTGCCTCCAACCCGTCGGCGCCGGCACAGGCGGCAACCGTTCCCGGGAGTGTTTCCGCAGTTGAGCGCTACACCATGAAGGAGAAGATGGCGAGTCTCGTCAAGGTTGCTCCCTTAATCCTCATCATTCTCGGCATCATGGTCTCGCTGTACGGCGGGTGGGCAACTCCGAGCGAGGCCGCAGGAGTCGGCGCGGTGATCGCGCTCCTCGTTGTGGTCATCATCTACCGAGTCTACAAGTTGGGAGAGATGACCAAAATCCTCACCCGCACTCTGAACGACAGCTCCATGATCCTGATGATCATGGCGGGCGCCTCTCTGTTTGGTTTTGTCTGTTCGGACCTGTACGTTACCCAGTCTCTTGCAGAGCTTATCCTGGCGCTTCCGTTTGGCAAGTGGGGTATCATTCTGTTCATCAACATCTTGCTGCTCCTCCTGGGCTGTTTTATTCCGCCTGCCGCGGTCATTCTCATGGTTGCCCCCATGCTCCTGCCCGTGATCAAAGGATTGGGGTTTGATTCTGTATGGTTTTCCGTGATGATGACCGTGAACTTGGAAGTCGGCCTCTTGACGCCTCCGGTGGGCCTCAACCTCTATGTTGTGCAAGGCATCGCTCCTGACGTGCCGCTCTCTCAGATATTGTGGTACCTGATCCCGTTCCTGGTAATTGATGCGATCCTCATCGTTCTTCTGTGCATCTTCCCGGAAATGGCGACTTGGCTTCCCGCCAAGATGATCGGGTGATGGGCCGCGGCTGTGACCTCATGGAACAGGTCTTCGGCCGACTCCTGAGCGGCTCGAGAAGGGAGGAACCAGGCCATGAATCTTGCAAGAAAACTTTCGGAAACAGCGCACGCGTTCGGGGCAAAGCCCGCGGTAATATTCGAAGGAACGCCTTACACTTTTGGGCAAGTCGATCGGGAAATAGAACGATATGCTGCGCTTCTGAAGCGGCTCGGAGCGCAAGTGGGCGACCGGGTTGCGATCCAGTTGCCCAAGCGCATGGAGTTCGTGTTTCTCGAGCTGGCAGTGCTCACCGTGGGCGGCGTGGCCCTTCCCCTCAACCCTGACTACCGACCGGAGGAGCTGGAATACTTCCTGTCGGATTCGGGAAGCTCGCTTTTCTTCACTGATAATGCGAGGTTCTCACGCGCGCGGGATGTGCTCGCCAAGTTTAGCGGGCTTCGCAGCGTGGTGGTGGATGGAGAGGCCGATGGCGCGTTCTCTTTGAGCGCGGAACTGGAAAAGGTCCCGCGGGGATACGTCCGCGAGTTCCCTACAGAAGACGATGATGTTGCGATTATCTGTTACACATCAGGGACGACCGGCCGCTCCAAAGGAGCGATGATCACGCACCGGAACCTTGTCTCGAACACGATGGCTTTGCACCAATCCTGGCAATGGTCGGACGGAGACGTGCTACTCCACGCTCTGCCGTTGTTTCACGTCCACGGGCTGTTTGTGGCCCTGCACGGCGGACTCAATGCAGGCGCGACCATTATCATGCACGAGAAATTCGACCCGGTGAGCACATGGGAGACTATCGGCGAACAGCGATGCACCATTCTGATGGGTGTGCCCACCATGTATCAGCGGCTCATGAACGCGTGGGAGCAGATGGACAAGAGGCCCGACCTCTCTTCAATGCGTGTCTTCATATCAGGGTCCGCTCCGCTGCTGGAGACGCAGTTCATACGATTCGAGCAGCACACCGGCTTCCGGATCTTGGAGCGTTACGGCATGACCGAGGCCGGCATGATCACTTCCAACCCCATAGAGGTGGAGGGTCGCAAGGCCCAGAGTGTGGGTTTTCCGCTGCCGGGAGTGGAAATCAGGGTTGCAAAGCCGGACGCGACCGACGTGGCGCCCGGTGAGGTCGGTGAAGTGCTCATGCGCGGGGAAAACGTGTTTGCAGGCTATTGGGGCATGCCCGAGAAGACCGCTGAATCCTTTGTCGAAGGATGGTTCAAGTCCGGAGATCTCGGATACCAGGACGCGAACGACAAGGGCAGGCTCTATCTCGTCGGCCGACAAAAGGAACTCATCATCACGGGTGGGTACAACGTATACCCCAAAGAGGTGGAAAATATCCTGGAAGGCCACACCGCTATCCTAGAAGCCGCAGTGATCGGCCTGCCGGACGAAGACTTCGGGGAACGCGTGACCGCCGTGGTGGCGTTGAAGGAGGCCACGCCGGCAGCGACGCCGGACGAACTCATGGCATATTGCAAGGAACGCCTGGTTGGATACAAATGTCCCAAGCAGCTTTTCATCATCGATCGCCTGCCTCGGAACCAGATGGGGAAGCTCCAAAAGAACCAGCTCGTGGAACGGTTCCGGCAATAGAGAGATTCTCATTAATAATCGCAAAATGAGATCTCGCTTTTGTCTTTCCCCTGGAGGGGGAGCACCTTGAGTAGCCACGGGTGAAACCCGTGGTACGGAGCTAATAAGTGGTTCCTTTTGGCCCTGTAGGGGCGGCCCCTTCAGGGCCGATCCCGAGAAAAGCTTGTTGGATGCCTTTTACCCTGGGTTTCACCCAGGGCTACTCACAGTATTCCCCTTCTGGGAATTCCGGATCGCACCGGAATTCTGCCGGAAGTGATGCCCATTTGATTGGCAAGACTATAGAAGGCTGCGTTGAGATCTGCGCCTTTGGCTAAGGCTAGAATCCCCCTCTCCCTTCCCTCTCCCGCCAGGGGAGAGGGTTTTATGACCCCTCCCTTGATGGGAGGGGGAAGGGGGAGGGTGACCTTTCACGCAAATCTCAAAGCCGTTCACTATAATACGGGTACTTCTGGGAGGGCGATCTCATTCCGGCGGAACTTTCAAGAATGGGTATAATCGGCAAAAAGGAGGCCGGCCGTGTCGTTCATTGAAGAGCTGGACAGCTTGCGCCGACAGCGGCGGAGCCAGATACCGCCTGACCATCTCGCGGTGATCGATGGAGCGATCGAGGCCCTAACTCGGTCAGGAATCGCCGAACGATGCCTGAAGGTCGGAGACTTGACCCCCGATTTCGAGCTGCTCAACGCGGGCGGGAATCCCGTGAAGCTCTCGGATCTTCTGGCCCGCGGCCCTGTGGTTCTGAATTTTTTTCGCGGGGTCTGGTGAGTGTTCTGCAATCTGGAGCTGCGGTCGTTGCAGCTCGAACTACCCCGAATCACGAAACTGGGCGCCGCGCTCGTCGCGATCTCTCCACAGACTCCGGAGGCTTCTCTCATTACAGCCGAGAAGAATGCGCTAACCTTTGAGATTCTGAGCGACAGGGGAAATGGGGTGGCCGGACAATTCGGCATCGCGTTCCAATTGCCGGAAGCGCTGCGCGAGGTGTATCGAGGAATCGGTCACCGAATCCCTGAATTGAATGGCGATGAAACCTGGGAGCTTCCTATTCCCGCTACTTATGTGATCGACAAAGACCGAACTATTCGCATGGCCTATGTGGAACCGAACCACATGAAGCGAGTCGATCCCGAAGACATCATTGAAGCCCTATCCAAATGCAAGTCGGGGTGAATCGATTTCCAAAAAGAAAAGAGGTCTTCCGCTCAGCGGCCACATGGCGCCGCAGGCGAGACCTCTCAAAATCAATCACTGGTTGTAACTGACGACTGTCAGCTCTTCTTAGCCGCCGCCACCTTCTGACGAGCCATTTTCATCCTTGCGGTGATTCGGGCATACTCCTCCGGATCTTCCGAGGCGTGAATCGCGTTGAGTTTGGCTTCAAGGTCCAGAAGCTGCGCGGTGGCTTCATTCGGATCGATCTCCTCAGTCCTCTGAGCTTCTTCCACAAGGACGGTGACAGAGTCTTTCAGCACTTCGCAGAAGCCGTCGCCCACCACGAACTTCACAAACTCGTTGTTCTCATCGAGATAGGAAAAGATACCGGGCTTGATGAACGTGAGCATAGGAGTGTGCCCAATGAGCACTCCGAACTCGCCCATCACGCCCGGAGCAATGATCTCTTCCACTTCCTTATCGAGCACCACCCCCAGCGGAGTGACAACTTCGACCTTGAACTTCTTCGACATCAATGCCTCCCGATCAGGCGGCTGCCTTTGCCAATCTCTCGGCTTTCTCTATAACCTCGTTGAGGTCGCCGACCATGTAAAAAGCCTGCTCGGGCAGATGATCGTGCTTGCCTTCCACGATCTCCTTGAAGCCGGCCACCGTGTCCGCAACCTTCACGTACTTTCCTGCGGCGCCGGTGAATTCTGCGGCAACGTGGAAGGGCTGCGACAGGAAGCGCTGGATCTTTCTCGCCCTGGTGACGACCAACTTGTCGCCCTCGGAGAGCTCGTCCATGCCCAAAATCGCGATGATGTCTTGCAGGTCCTTGTACCGCTGGAGAATGAGCTGAACCTGTCGAGCAACCTGGTAGTGCTCCTCGCCTACGACCCTCGGATCGAGAATTCGGGAGGTGGAATCGAGTGGGTCGACCGCGGGATAAATGCCGAGCTCCGCAACCTGGCGTGAAAGCACGACTGTTCCATCCAAGTGGGCAAATGTCGTTGCCGGAGCAGGGTCGGTGAGGTCGTCCGCAGGCACGTAGATGCACTCCACCGCGGTGATCGACCCGTTCTTGGTCGAGCAGATGCGCTCCTGAAGCTCGCCCATGTCCGTGCCCAGGGTCGGCTGATAACCCACCGCAGAGGGCATGCGGCCGAGGAGAGCCGAAACTTCGGAACCCGCCTGGGTGAATCGGAAGATGTTATCGATGAAGAGCATCACGTCCATGTTCATTTCGTCACGGAAATACTCCGCGACAGTCAGCGCGGTCAGCGCCACTCTTGCGCGAGCTCCAGGGGGCTCATTCATCTGGCCGTAGATAAGGGCTGCACGGTCGATAACCTTCTCGCCTTCGCGCTTGGGTCTGCCGGGAAGAGTGCCGCCCATTTCCAGGTACAGGTCGTTCCCTTCGCGCGAACGCTCGCCCACACCCGCGAACACGGAAGTTCCACCGAACTGCTTGGCGATGTTGTTGATGATCTCCATCATGAAGACCGTCTTGCCCACTCCCGCGCCGCCGAAGAAACCGATCTTGCCGCCCCGCATGAACGGCGCGATCAGGTCAACGACCTTGATGCCGGTTTCCTGGATAGCGATGTCGGTCACCTGTTCTTCAAAAGAAGGCGCAGCCTTGTGGATGGGCCGCTTCTCCTCGGTAGTGACCGGTCCCAGTTCGTCCACCGGTCGTCCCACCACGTTTACGATTCGGCCGAGCACGCCCTTGCCCACCGGGACCATGATCGGGCTGCCCATGTCTTTCACGGTCATGCCGCGCACGAGGCCGTCGGTGGTGTCCATCGCGATGGTGCGGACTATGTTATCCCCCAGGTGCTGGGCAACCTCCACGACAAGGTTGTCCGGCTCGTCGTTGATCGCGGGGTTCGTGATGATGAGCCCATTGAATAGTGTCGGAAGCTCGCCCTCCGGGAATTGGACGTCGACAACCGGACCGATTACCTGCACTATTTTTCCTACAGCCATCTTAGGATATCCTCCTGAAACCGTCTGACAGTCGGTTCTGTTACCTTTTCCGCGACGACGCCCACTGCTCTAGCCCTTGAGCGCCTCGGCTCCGCCTACGATTTCCATCAGCTCTTTCGTAATCGTTTCCTGGCGGATGCGGTTCATTCTAAGTGTGAGCCGGTGTATCATCTCCTCCGCGGACGATGTGGCCGCTTCCATAGCGGTCATCCTCGCGCCGTGCTCGCTTGCCACCGAGTCGAGCAGGCCCGTGTAGATCTGCACCGTGATGTACATGGGCAAAATGCCTGTCAGAAGCTCGTCCGCCGAGGGTTCGTACAAATACTCTCTGCGTCTTTTCGGCTCCGCCTCCTCAGGCATGATCGGGAGAAGCTTTTTCAACGTGAGTATCTGAGACGCGGCTGTCCGGAACCTGTTATAGAGAACCCACACCTCGTCGTACTCGCCCTGTGCGAACTTATTCACCGCAACATCGGCAATACTTTTTGCCAGGGGATAATCCACCCTGTTCATGGCGTTGAGGAATTTCTCCTCTATGGCGAAACCTCGCCTGCGGAAGTAATCGTGGCCTTTCCGACCCACACTGATGAATCCCACCTGATAACCCTTTTCCGTCATCTCACGGATGAAGGCTTCGGCTCGCCTGTTCAGGTTCGCGTTGAAGCTCCCGCACAGACCCCGGTCCGCGGTGATCTGAACCAGGAGAACCTTTTTGACCTCTCGAACATCGAGCATGGGATGGGCGCTGGGATTGACCCGGTGTGCGAGGGACATGAGCACCTCGCGCATCCTATCCGAATAGGGTCGGGCCTTAGTCACCGCTTCCTCCGCCCGTCTGAGCCGGGCCGCGGCAACCATTTTCATGGCATTGGTTATCTTCTGCGTGTTCTTGACACTGGCTATGCGCTTACGCAAATCGCGAAGGCTTGGCATATCAACCTCTGGAACAAGAGCGGATCACATCAAGCTGAACGCGGCTAAGCCACTCTCCGTGGCCTCTCCATAGCGGTCCTTACACGAGTGAAAGTTCAGGCGGAGTGAAGATCCCCTTGAACTCGTCGAGCACCTTGCGTAGCTTCGCGTTGGTGTCCGAGCTGATCTCTTTCTTATCGGAGATATCTTGCAAGATATCCGGATACTTGGTCTCCAAGTGGCTCAGAAGCTGCCGTTCGTACTCCGCGAGCATCCGAGGATCGTACTCGTCCAGGTATCCGTTGGTCCCGGCGAAGATAACGGCAATCTGCTTATTCACCGGCATGGGCTGGTACTGAGGCTGCTTGAGAATTTCTACGAGCCTGGTTCCCCGGGCCAACTGCGCCTGGGTAACCTTGTCCAAATCCGAACCGAATTGCGCAAAGGCTTCCAGCTCACGGAACTGGGCCAAGTCAAGGCGCAGCGAGCCTGCCACCTGCTTCATGGCCTTGATCTGGGCATTGCCGCCGACCCGCGAGACGCTTAGACCCACGTTCACCGCGGGGCGAACCCCTGAATAGAAAAGGTCGGTGGAAAGGTAGATCTGGCCGTCCGTAATGGAAATAACATTAGTCGGAATGTAAGCGGAGACGTCGCCCGCCTGGGTCTCGATGATCGGCAAGGCCGTCAGGCTGCCGCTTCCGTGACTCTCGTTCAGCTTGGCGGCGCGCTCAAGGAGTCGAGAATGGAGATAGAAAACGTCCCCGGGGAAGGCCTCACGTCCGGGCGGCCGACGAAGGAGCAGTGACAACTGACGATACGACTGGGCCTGCTTGCTCAGGTCGTCGTAAATGATCAGCGCATGTTGGCTGTTGTCCCGGAAGTACTCGCCCATGGTCACGCCGGAATAGGGCGCGATGAACTGCATGGGCGCAGGGTCCGAGGCGGTTGCGGAGACCACGGTGGTGTACTCCATCGCGCCGAACCGCTCAAGGGTGGCTACTACCTGCGCGACCGAGGAGCGTTTCTGGCCCACCGCCACGTAGATGCAGACAACGTCCGTTTCCCTCTGGTTGATGATCGTATCCACTGCGATGGCGGTTTTGCCCGTCTGGCGGTCGCCGATGATCAGCTCGCGTTGGCCGCGGCCGATAGGAATCATGGAGTCGATGGCTTTAAGGCCGGTCTGGAGCGGCTCCTTCACGGGCTCCCGCTTAATGATGCCGGGAGCCACGATTTCGACCACGCGAAAGTCTTTGGTGTCAATCGGGCCCTTTCCGTCGATAGGCTGCCCGATAGAGTTTACGACCCGCCCGAGCATGGCCTTGCCCACGGGCACCTGAACGATCCGGCTGGTCCGTTTGACCGTGTCACCCTCTTTGATGTGGACGTCTTCGCCCAAGATGGCCGCGCCCACATTGTCCTGTTCCAGGTTGAGCACCATGCCCATGATGCCCCCCGGGAACTCCAGCAGCTCTCCCGCCATCGCATTTTCCAGTCCGTGCAGACGGGCTATTCCGTCGCCCACGCTGATGACGGCGCCGGTTTCGCTGACCTCGACTTTCTTGTCATAGTCCTGGATTTGCTGCTTGATGATGTCGCTTATTTCTTCGGCTCTGATCTGCATGGTCTCTATCCCTTCAAGCTTTGCTTAAGCTGGTTGAGCTGCGTTCGGATCGTCCCATCGAAAACCATGTCTCCAACCTTGGCCATCAAGCCCCCAATGTAGCCGGGCTCGACCTTGGTTTTCACTATCACCTTCTTGCCGCTTATCGTCGACAGGGTCTGCGTGATATTCGCCAGGGCCCCTTCGCTGAGAGCTTCTGCGCTGATCACTTCCCCCCGTGTGATTCCCTGTATGTCATCCACTTTTTCTTGATAAGCTTTCTCGATTCCCGGAAGTTGGTCTATCCTCTTTCGGTCGATCAGGAGCGCAATAAAATTGCGAACCATGGGATCGACGCCCATCTTGTTCAGGACCTCGCCTGCGATCCGCTTCTTGTCCTCCTTAGGGAAGACGGGATTAATCAAGACTTCCCGAAAATCCTTGGAAGCCTCCATGACCTGATTGATAGCGGAAAGATCCTTGCCGTAACTCTCAAGGGCATTCTTTTCTTGTCCTATCTCTACGAGGGCCTGGGCGTATCGTTTGGAAAGCGTCGTGTTTATCACTTCATACCCCCGACTTTCGCAAGGTACTCTTCAACCATCCGCTTCTGGTCTTCGGCGGTGATTTTCTGCCGGATCAACGTTTCGGCCATCTGAACGGCCAGATCGACCGCCTCAGCTTGGAGCGCGGCTTTGCCCTTGCGAACCTCCTGCTCTGCAGCGATCTTGGCTGCTTCAACCATGCTGGAGGCCATACGCTGGGCATTGGCCACTACCTTTTCGCTCTCCAATTCCGAGGCCTTGCTCAGGTCGGCTCGCATCTTCTCCAGCTCTTGCTCCATGCCGGCCAGCTTGGCTTCGTATTCCTTCAGGGTCTGTTGGGCCTGCTCACGCTGCTCTTTGGCTTCCGCCAAATCCTTCTCGATCTGGTCGGTGCGATCGACGAAGAACTTCTTCAGTGGCTTGCGCATAATGTAGTAGAGCAACGCGACCAACACCAGCGTGTCGATGATCCTCCAAGTGAGGATCCCTGTCAGTCCAAAGGTCCACGGCCTTTCACCCCCGCCGGAAGCTCCCAGCGCACTTGTCACGGTTTCCAGAAGAACGCCCAAGGCCAAGGCCGGAACCCAAAACGCATATGCTCGCCGTGTCATGAGACCGCCCTCCCCAGGAGCTTCTGAGCAATGGACTGAGCGAGGGGAGTCATCTGGGTTTGGAGAGTCTTTCTGACCTCCTCGGCGTCAGCTTGAATGGCCTTTTTCATGTCTTCCACGATACGGCTCGCATCTGCTTTGGCCGCTTCCAGGACATCGGCTTCCTTCTTCTTGGCTTCCGCCAAAAGCGCGGCCTTTTCCTGAGCCGCAGTCTGTCGGGCTGCCGCTAGTTGCTGCTGATGGCGGTTTTCCTCCACGTCGATCTTCTCGGCCAGCTCCTTGGCCTTATCGCGATCGCCTTTTATGCGAGCTTCCCGCTCCCGTATTTTGGCCAGGATCGGCTTGTATAGGATAGCGTTGAGGATGACCAACAGGAGCAGGAAATTGATCAGTTGGATAAATAAAGTGAAGTTTAACTGAATCACTGGGGCAATCTCCCGGCTTAGATAAAGTTACCGTATCTCAACGGCGGAGTCCGCGGTCGGACCCATGTTCCCGTCCACTCTAAGCGCCTGATATTGTAAGAAGGATTTGCTTCCAGACCCAAATCAAGGGTGAAGGATCATGCTACCACCCCACCCCCAAGGTGTCAAGATGTTTTTGGTTGAGGATGAACGCGGCTGAAGCGCTCGAAATCACCGACTGGCTTTGGGGAGTGTGTGACCTCTCCGGTCTTCTTCTTCCGGGGACTCCTCGCGGTCGTACGAGAGGGGCCAGGCCTGCGCGGAAATGGCTTCTTCCGGCTCCTCTGCGGTAAATGCCGCCTCGGGCTCCACGAACGGCGCTATCGCTTCCCGCGCCGCAGTCATCTTGCAGGTGCCTTCAAAAAAGGCGCCTTCTTCCACCATCAGGCTCGGGGTCCGGATGTCCCCGAACACCCTGGCTTGAGGGTACAGCTCGATCTTCTCGGTCGCGGTAAGATTCCCACGCACCTCACCGGCGATCTTGAGCACGTTGGATTGAATTTGAGCTCGGATTACGGACTCAGGGCCTACCACCAGGGTTCCTCGACTCACAATCTCTCCCTGAAATTGCCCGTCCAGGTGCACCACCCCTGTAAAAGCCAGTTTGCCGGCAAATTCGGTCTGGCTTCCCAGGAATCCGGTCACTGCATCGCTTTTCGCCTTCCTGAATTTGAATCCGAACATCTCGCCTCCGGTTCCGGTGGGTGGACGCAGAACGCCTTCCTTGTGCCCGGACGCTCCTTCCTTAGCACACACCCCCTGCCCGTTCAAGGGCTAAGTGGACATGGGACTCTGAAAGCCACGTCAGTATAAGAAGCGCCTCATACTTACGCTCGCCAGAATCGCGACAGCCATGTATGAAGCCAAAAGCGACGATCCACCATAGCTGACAAAGCTCAAGGGAACTCCCACCACAGGGAGCATCCCCAGCGCCATACCCACATTGATCGTCACATGCCAGAAAAGCATAGCCACGCAACCGAACGAGAGGAGAACCCCGAAGGTGTCCCTCGCCTTGCCCGCAATGGCTAATCCCCTCAACAAGAGAGCAGCGAAGAGGACCAGGAGCGCGACACATCCTACAAAACCAAACTCTTCGGCCAGAATGGCAAATATGAAATCAGTGTGCTTCACGGGCAAGAACAGGAGTTGGTTCTGAGTTCCCTGGAGAAAACCTTTGCCCAGTAAGCCTCCTGACCCAATGGCTATCTGAGACTGGATTATGTGATAGCCCGCGCCCAGGGGGTCATACTCGGGGTTCCAAAACGTTAACAATCTTTTTTTCTGATATTCCCGCAGAACAAAATCTCCGACGAAGAAGAGAACCGGGATGAGAGCAATTATGATACCTCCGGTCCACATCAGGGCCTTCCGCCCCATCCCCGCGAACAGAATCATGGATGCAGCAATGAGCACAATCACTCCCGCAGTGCCCAGGTCGGGCTGAACCACCACCAGCGCAAAGGGGAGAGCCACCAACAGTCCTGCCTTGACCATGTCCAGAAACCGCCAATCGCTTCCACCCCTCAGGTTGCTGAAGTATTTAGCGAGAATGATCACCACTGCGAGCTTTGCGAACTCAGACGGCTGAAACCTCATGAACCCGATTTCGATCCAGCGTCTGGAGCCCGCTGTGACCCTTCCAACGCCCCAGACGGCGATCAAGGCAGCAATAACCGCTACGTAGAGCCATACTCCGTACCGGTCAAAGACGTGATAGTCAAAAAAGAGAAACACAGCCATGAGCGTCAGCCCAAAGCTGCACCAGATCGCCTGCTTCAGCACATAGGTTCTTCCTACGTCTCCCATGGCCGCGGTGGCGCTGAAGATCAGCGCGAGACCGATCCCGGAAAGGATTAGAGCGATCAATGTCAACGACCACTCGAATCGCACAAGCGATCTAAAGCTCCAAGGTGATTGTAAGGGAGACATGGGTCGCTGCCTTGGTTTGTGTGTTTCAAGCTCGTTCTATTGCTGCGGATCTCCCGGATCCGGTGCCCCGTAGTAGTGGCTGATGATCTTGCGTGCCACGGGGGCCGCGTTCCTTCCCCCAGGACCTCCATGTTCCACCAGCACGACCACGGCAATTCTCTTGGGCATGTCACGCACGTAAGCAATGAAGATGGCGTGAGTTCGCTCATGATACGGAACCGTTTCTCCCTCCGCTCCGCCTTCCCTTATGCGAATCACCTGGGACGTGCCGGTCTTGCCCGCCACAGGGACACCCCGAACTCGCGCTCTCTCACCGGTTCCGGCCTTTTCCGACACGACCCCTCGCAACGCCGAATCGAGCAGATGCCAGGCATTGTCTTCGAGAGGAATTTGCCATCGGATCACGGGCGAATGCTCGTAGATCACCGGCCCTTGCTCCGCGCGAATACGTCGAACAATCGAAGGCTTGAACAGTTTCCCGCCGTTGGCGAGGGCCGCGGTCATCATGGCTAACTGAATCGGAGTGGAAACCAGATAACCTTGGCCAATAGCCACGGCTATTGTTTCGCCGTCTTTCCACGGCTCGCCGTACGTGCGGCGTTTCCAAGGCTCGGTCGGGATCAGTCCGGGCAGCTCATGCGGCAAGGAAATGCCTGATGGCGTGCCCAGGCCGAAGAGGGACGCATACTTGGCCAGAAGCTCCGGTCCCAGCTTGAGGCCGACATGATAGAAGTAGATATCGCACGACTCGACGATTGCCCGCCGTAGATCGACGCTTCCGTGACCATAATGGTTCCAGCAGCGAAAGACTTGGCCGGCCAGCTCCATCTTGCCTTTGCAGGTGAACCGCTCGTCGGGCCGCACCTTCCTTTCGGCAAGGGCTGCCGCCGTCGTTACTACCTTGAAGGTGCTCGCAGGAGAATAGAGCCCTCTGATCGAGCGGTTTTCAAGAGGGTGCAGCGGGTCATTGTTGAGGGTTTTCCAATGTCTCTCCGTGAGCGCGGGAGAGAAGAGATTGAGATCGAACCCGGGTTTGCTCACCATAGCCAGGACTCGACCTGTGTCCGGATCCACCACCACCACGGAGCCTGCCCGCTCGATGAAAACTTCCTCCACATATTGTTGCAGAGACGCGTCCAGCGTCAGCTCGATGTCGGCGCCGCGGCTTGGGTCCTGACGCGAGATGTTGGCAAACTGCCGCCCCTTTGCGTCGATCTCGATCCGCTCCCAGCCCTCCAATCCTTTAAGATACGGCTCAAACTCCCTTTCAGTACCCGTCTTGCCGATCAGATCACCTGGCCGATAGCCCTGATCTGATTTTTCTGCAAGCTCTCGCGGTGAGATCTCGCCCAGAGTCCCTAAGACATGGCACATAGTCTCACCAAAAGGGTAAAATCGGTTCGCTCGAGTCTCCAAAACCACACCCTGAATTTCAGGGGCCAGGGCCTTGGTGAGAGAGACTTCCTCCATGCTCAAGTTCTTCTTCAGAGGGTACGCCATGAATCGGGGAGCCTGACCGCTCCTTTCCAATTGTTTACGCAGCCTCTCCTGGGGTATTCCCAGCACGGGAGCGTAGGTCCGGACCATCTGGGCACGGTCTCTGAGTTCCCCCGGCGCCACGGACAAGGTGAAACTGGGCCGGTTTTCCGCCAGAACGCGCCCCTGGGCGTCCAGTATTCTGCCGCGCGCGGGCCAGAGCCGAATGAGCCGCATCCTATTATGCTCGGAGAGTTCGGAGTAGGATTCTCGCTCGATGAGTTGGAGCTGCCAGAGCCTCACGATGAGAAATCCGAGCACAGCGACGACCGTCAGGGCCGCGATCCATATCCGAGTCCTGAAATAGCTGTCGACAATCGCGCGCTGCATAAATTCCGTCATTGAAGGCTCGTCCCGAAAGGAATGTGCGGAGGTGAGTCCGCGCCGCCCAGATGCTTTTCCCTCACGTCTTTTCGTCAATCCCGTTTTCGGCTGGGCCGGTCAAGGGGTTGCCCAGGTGTTCAACCTTCGATCAGTAGCTTCCGGCGATCCTTGAATAGCCGGAATGCAGACGGTCCAGGGCAGGGAAGACAAGCAGGGCGCCGGCGCCGGTAATGAGCGGTTTGGCAGTGAGCCAGAGCAATGCGTTCCAACCGAAGTCCGGGGGCCCTTGCACCCACCTGAGCGCCGCCACGGCAGACCCTGCGACGAAGCAGCCTAGAACCGCCATAATGGCCCGTCCCATAGGAGAGTCAACCTGGAAAGCGGTGTGCGCACGCCCACATGCGAGGAATATCGCGCAGTACATGAGAGCGAATAGCCCGAGGTGTGACCCGGAAAGCATATCCACCGTCATCCCCGTCATGAAGGCGAAACCGGCGCCCACCAGTAAGTCCATGCGTAACGCTGCCCAGACAACTAGTATCAGCGCGAGATCCGGCTTATATTCCGGTGAGATCGTAAATCCCAGGGAGGTGGTCTGGAGAATAAGCAGCGCAAATCCAGCCCCCAGAACGAAGAGCAAATCGCTCATCGGTCCGCTCCCAGTCCGGGTCGCACGTCAAACCCTCCCCGTTTGGCCACAATGATCAAGACTTCCTCGAGCTTGCTGAAATCTACGGCCGGATCCACGAGAGCCTCGAGGAACAGCCCCTGTCCACTCTGACGAATCTGCCTGACGGCGCCTACCGGCATGTCCTTGGGGAAGACACCGTCCATGCCCGACGTGACCACTTCGTCCCGCTCTTTCACCCCTGATCGGTGATCCAGGTAACGCAGAATACAGCCACCTTGCAACGTGCCGCTCAGCACTCCACGGTCACGGGTGCGCGCAACACGACAGTCAAGAGAGAGGCCCGGATCCGTTATCAGGAGCGCCTTGGAGACGGACGCTGAACTCTCCGTGATGCGGCCCACCACACCTTCCGCCACCGCGACGGGCATCTTCGGCCCCACCCCATCATCGAGGCCCCTATTGATGAATAACGTTCGATACCATCCGGAGGCGTCTTCTCCTATGATTTTTCCCACAACCGAAGGGAAATCGTACCCGCGCTTCAAGTCCAGCAGTTTTCGAAGGCGCCTGTTCTCTTGATCCTTCGCCAGCAGGATCGCTCTCTCGTGGAGAAGGCGCGCGACCTCCTGCGTCAGCTTTCTGTTATGCTCCCGAACTTCCGTGAGATATATGTAACTGCTCCAGATGTTGCGCACGCGGGACTGAGCCGTGGAAACGGCTTCCTGAAAAGGCTGGAGCAGAGCATAGAGCGTTCCCCGGATGAGACCTGCCTCGGGCCTCTGCGGAGAGGAGAGGAGTATCACAAGGCCCGCGCCGAGCAAGAGCAGAATGACGGATATGTTGCGGACGGAACGAAACATGACGTCCTGGTCGATCTCCGGGCAAGGGGCTTCACGCTTTGGTCAGCACATCTCTGAACAGATTAAAATGCTCGAATATCATGCCGGAACCCACTACCACCGTGCATAGAGGGTCGTGGGCTATGGTCACAGGCAAACCTGTCTCCCGACGGATCAGCTCATCCAATCCTTTGAGAAGAGATCCCCCGCCGGTCAGGACTAATCCCTTGTCCACGATATCAGAAGCCAATTCCGGAGGAGTCTGTTCGAGGGCGATCTTGATGGTCTCCAGGATAGCGCTTACAGGCTCGGAGATCGCCTCGGTCACCTCGCCGGATCGCAGGGCGATCACCTTGGGAACTCCCGCAATCAGGTCTCGTCCCTTCACCTCCAGGACCGATTCCTCCTTTTGAAGGAAGGCGCTTCCGATCATCATTTTGACCGTCTCGGCAGTTCGTTCGCCTATGAGAAGCCCGTAGTTCTGCTTCACGTACCTTATGATCGCATAGTCGATTTTGTCTCCCGCAACCCTGAGGGACCGGGAATAGACGATGTCGCACATGGATATGACAGCCACTTCTGTTGTGCCGCCGCCGATATCAACGACCATGTTGCTGGTCGGCTCTGTGATGGGCAGACGCGCGCCGATGGCCGCTGCTATGGGTTCCGCGACCAGATATACATCCCGCGCTCCGGCGCTCAGAGCGGCGTCCCGCACCGCGCGCATCTCCACTTGGGTAATCCCCGAAGGTATGCAGATCACGATACGCGGTTTCACCAGCACCCGGCGTCGATGTATCTTGAAAATGAAGTGCTTAAGCATCGCTTCGGTGACTTCGAAATCCGCAATCACCCCATCCTTCATCGGTCGGATCGCTCTTATGTTGTCCGGAGTGCGTCCGAGCATCTTCTTTGCGTCCGAGCCGACGGCCACGATTCGCGGGCCTCTTTCCATGTCGAACTTCACCGCGACCACGGATGGTTCGGAGAGAAGCACACCCTTGCCGCGAACGTAGACCAGTGTGTTTGCCGTGCCCAGGTCTATGGCCATGTCGTTGGAGAAAATGCCTGACAACACATGGAAAAGCATGGGGTTGGGATCTCACTTCCGTTAGGAGCCGGGGAATGCAAGGGATGTCTATCAGAAGCCGGATAGACGATCAAGAATTCATTATAGCACAAGCCGGCATTGACAACGAGAAGGCATCTCCGTATGATTCCGGCTTACTCAAAGGCTTGAGCGAAAGGAGAGCGTTGTGCTCGATCTCATGCGAAAACATGCCCGCTCCTGGCTCATTAAGGTCGCCTTGGGCGGAATTGCCATCGTTTTCATCTTCTTTTTCGGCTGGGGTGACCGGGCGCCCACGGACAGGAACGTCTTGGCCGAAGTCAACGGCGAGGTCATCACATACGATCACTTCTACGCTGCCCGTGAACTCGAGCTGAACCTAAGGAGAATCCGCTACGGAGGAACTCTCCCTCCGGAAGGGGCGGACACGCCCGAATTCAGGAAAATGGTCCGGGATCGGTTGATCGAGGAGGTCCTTATCTCTCAAGAGGCCAAGCGTCTCGGCTTTTTCGTCACCGATGAAGATCTGGTGGAGAGTATTCGCAATAATCCGTTTTTTCAGAGAGACGGGCGCTTCGATCAACGAATCTACGACGCGTACGTGCGCGAGCTCAAGCTTTCTCTCTCCCGTTACGAACAGTTGCGACGTCAGGAGCTGCTTCGAGACCAGCTCATTAGTGTGCTTGTCGATGGGGTGAAGATCAACCCCCAAGAATTGGAGCGACTGTGGCGCTTTGCGCACGACAAGTTGAACCTCTCTCTCCTCGTTATCAAGCCTGCGGTGGAGAAATTGGAGTCCACTCCTGATCCGGAAAAACTGGAAACCTATTTCAAGGACAACCAAGCCAAGTACACTGTCCCCGCCCGCGCAGACGCCGAATACGTGGCCTTCAGTTGGCGCGACTTCCAGGACAAAGTGGAAGTCGGCGAAGACGAAGTCAAGTCGTATTACGAGGCTAATACGCGAGAATTCTTTATCCCGGAACAGATTCGGTTGCGCCACATCCTGCTTAAGGCCCCGAGGGGTATTGATAAGTCCCAGGCCGATGAACTGGAAAAGAAGCTTCAGGATATAAGGACTCGAACTAAGGGACCGGAGGATTTCGCAACCATCGCGAGCACGGAATCCCAGGACCAAGGAACAGCGTCTTCCGGCGGCGATCTCGGTTGGGTCCCGCGGGGAACCATGGGCCCCGAATTGGAGAAAGTCGCGTTCGACCTCAAAGTGGGGGAAGTCTCTCAACCCGTTCGTTCCGAGCTGGGGTTTCACCTGTTCATAGTCGAAGAAAAAAAGCCGGAACAAGAGCTTCAGTTGGAAGAAGTGAAGGATCGAATAAAGAATAAGATTCTCGAGGACAAGGCGAGCCGAAAAGCTCTCGAAGACTCGGAAAAGTTGTACGAGCGAGTCTATCGAAGTGAAGACCTCGCCGGCTCCGCAGAAAGGTTTGGCCTCAAGGTCCAAAGGGCCGAAGCTGTGACTCCCGCAGGTCCTCTCCCGGGACTGGGCGTGCTCTCCGAAGCGCTCAAGGAAATCTTCAGATTGAACACGGGTGAGATCTCCAAGATGATCCGCAGTGGAGACACCTTCGTAGTGATCAAGCTTCTGAAGAAGGCGGAACCTCGGCTTCCTTTACTCGGTGAAGTTCGGGGCGAAGTGGAACGGGATTTCCGCAAAGACCAGGCTCTGGCCGCTGCACGGTCGGAAGCAGAGAAGGTCATCGAGGCGCTCCAGCAGGAACCGGCGGACCCGGATGCAGTGGCGAAGAGGTTTAACTTGGAGTGGCAGAAGCTGGAGCCGCTCACCCGTGAGCCCAGAGTGGCGCCGCGGCTGGGAGATTCCGCTGAAGTAAAGGACATGCTTACAACCGTATCTGAGGCTGCTCCTCTGTTCCCCACTCCTCTCTTAATTCCCGACGGGATAGCGGTGGTTCGCCTGGCCGGCGTAGAACGGACAAGCGACGAGGAGTACGCCAAAGAGGCTGATGAGTTCAAAAGATGGGGCCTTGAAGTTCGTCAAACCGAAATCCTCACCGGTTGGCTCAAGACGCTCAAAGATAAGGCCCAGATTAAGATTATCTCTGATAAGCTGTAGGTGAGGCCCCCAGGAAGAGCCCGCGGCAAAAACGCCGCGGAGATCGCTGGACAGAGTCGCTGAAACAGCTCAAAACCACTTGACAATCCCAGGTCGGATTGTTAGGGTGTTTTTGATTGCGGGCATAACTCAGTTGGTAGAGTGCAAGCTTCCCAAGCTTGACGTCGCGGGTTCGAGCCCCGTTGCCCGCTCCATACGGTGGTCGATAAGACCCGGGTTATGAACCCCGGGTTTTTTATTAGGCTCTGGGGTCTCGTCGGGACAAGCTTTCACGACCAGGCTCGCTGATTAAGGAAAATGGACAAAGAACGAATCACATTGCTGTGGTCGATGATTGAACCGATTCTGGAACCGGAAGGCATTGAACTGGTCGAATTGGAATTCAAGTTCGAAGGCGGCCGGTGGGTGCTTCGGCTCTATATCGACTCAGCCAACGGAGTGACCCTGGATGATTGCGAGCTGGTCAGCCGTCAGGTCGGCGCTTTGATGGACCTGAAGGATCCCATCGAACAGAGCTACACCCTGGAGGTTTCATCCCCGGGCATCAACAGGGTGCTCAGGAAAGAAAAGGATTTCAGCCGCTTTGCAGGATCACCGGCCAGAATTAAGACGAGCCGGAAGGTAAACGGGCGACGCAACTTCCACGGTGTTCTCAAGGGAATGGAAAACTCTCATATTATCATGGAAGTGGATGGCAACAAGGTGGAGATTCCGCACGAAGATATCGAGAAAGCACACTTGGAGTATCCCGATTCGGAGATGTTCCGTCGGGATGCGCGAAGAGGCCCGAGGTAACGGGGGTTGTACGATGGAAACTAACTTAAATCGGATGATTGATCAGGTCGCCAAAGAAAAGGGGATCTCCAGAGAGACGCTCATAGATGCCCTGGAGGCTGCCCTGGTCTCCGCAGCCAGAAAGAAATACGGGCTGCGGGTGGAGCTGGAAGCGCAATTCAGCGACGACACCGGCGAACTGGAAGTCTTCCTGTTCAAGGACGTGGTGGAAAAAGTTACGGACGGGACCGTGGAAATAGACCTTGAGACAGCCCGACGTGAACTGGACCCGGAAGCGGAAGTCGGCGACCAGCTCGGCGTCAAAATGGACACTGAGAGCTTCGGCCGCATCGCGGCTCAGACGGCCAAGCAGGTCATCATGCAAAAGGTAAAGGACGCGGAGCGTGAGAATATCTATGCCGAGTATAAGGATCGGAAGGGTGACGTGGTTACCGGCATGGTCCAGCGCTTCGAGAAGCGCAATCTCATCGTGAACCTGGGCCGAGCGGAGGCTGTGCTGCCATATTCGGAACAGATCCCCAGGGAGAACTACAGACAGGGCGATCGAATTCGAGCCTTGATTCTCGATGTTCGACGCACCCAGAAAGACCCCCAGATCGTCCTGTCACGGGCGAACCCGGGATTCCTGGTGAGCCTATTCGAACAGGAGGTTCCGGAGATCGCGGAAGGTATCGTCCGCATCATGTGCGCGGCCCGAGAACCTGGGCAGCGGGCCAAGATCGGCGTCCGCTCCACGGACGCGGACGTGGATCCTGTGGGCGCCTGCGTAGGTATGAAGGGCGCGAGGGTTCAGGCTGTGGTCCAGGAGTTGCGAGGCGAAAAGATAGACATTATCCCGTGGAACGACGATCCGGCCCATTTCGTCTGCAACGCGCTCCAGCCCGCTGAAATCTCCAAGGTCATCATCGATCAAGATACCAACACCATGGAAGTGGTCGTGGCCGACGACCAACTCTCCCTGGCTATCGGCAAACGCGGCCAGAATGTAAGGCTTGCGGCCAAACTTACCGGCTGGCGAATCGACGTCAGGAGTGAGTCCAAAGAAGAGAAGATAACCGGCGAGTCGTTCGAGCGCCTGGTCAAGATTGAGGGCATGAACGAGGAGATGGCAACGGTCCTGTTCGACAACGGGTACCGGACGGCGGAAGATATAGCAAAGGCGTCGCTTGCCGAACTGACAAGCTTCATCGGCATCACGGAAGAGAAGGGTCGGGAACTCATCAACGGGGCCCTGCGCTACCTGGCCAATCCGCCTGAAGAAGAGGAGGAGGCCGAGGAAGAAGAGCAGACGGGAGATAAAGCGTCTGCGGCGTCCGCTGAGGAGGCGGAAGTCTCTGCGGAAGGGATTGAGGATCAGGAGGAGGGAGCTGCTGAAGCGGAAACCGTGGAGTCGGGCCCCCCGGCTGCGCGAGCCGCCCAGAATCGGCCGATGGCATGAAGCGTGGACACGTTCCCATGAGGCAGTGCGTCGCCTGCCGCGCCAATCGCCCGCAGTGGGAGATGATCCGGCTAAAAGTTGTCGGGGACGTGGTTTTCATCTCGAAGAGAACTGAAAGTGTTCCGGGACGCGGATGTTATCTCTGTCCCCGGACGGAATGCATAGAGAGGGCTCTCAAGAAAGGGAGATTGGAAGGGGCGTTTCGCCGAGGCGGTCTCGTCCTTCCGAGCAGAGAGCAACTCTTGGTAAGGCTGGAAGAGAAGGGGAAGCTTGATGACAATGCTTACCGTTGATGACCTTGCGCGAGATTTGAAGGTCAAAAACGACGACCTTTTGAGGCATCTCGTTACGATGGGCTATGACGTCCACGGACCGGAAAGCCCTCTGGAAACGGACGATCCGGCCGCGTTGCGCGCGGAGTTGGTCACTGTTCTGCCACAGCGCGAAGTGGTCGAAAAGCGCATCAAGCCTACGGTCATTCGGCGACGGGTCAAGCAGAAAGCTCCCGAGGTAGAAGGGCCGCCCGTCGAAGCGGCTGAAGGACGCGCTGAGGAGCAGGTCCGGGTTGCGGAACTCAAGCGGGCTGCCGTTCAACGCCCCTCCGTCGAGAAAGCGGCGGCTAAGGAACCGGTCAAGAAAGACGCCAAGAAGGGCAAGAAGGCCACCCCGGCCCGGATCATCGAGAAAGCCCCGAAAACGCCGCCGGCCGAGGCGCCGACAAGAGCTCCGAAAGAAGCCAAAGTGAAAGAAGCCGCGCCTAAGTCCGCCGTAAAACCCGCTATCGAGGCGGCGGAAAAGGTTGGAACGCGAGTCGCGGGGCCGAGTCAGGAGGCGTCCTCCATAAAGCAAGCAAGCGCCCGAGAAGCGGCCCTTGCCGCGCCGGAATCGGCTGAAGCTTTGATTGAACGGGAAACCGAAGAAGAGAAGATCGCCAAGCGAAAGAAGAAGAAGGAAAAGAGGCTCCAGCCGGCGCAGATCATCGGTAGGGTCGAACTCAAGAAAGAAGCCGAAAAGGAGGTTGCGCCCGAGCCCGAGCCGGCGCCACCCGCCCCGAGACCGAAAGCGGTTCCGATCGTCGAGGTCGCGGAAGTTGTGGTCCCCCTGCCTGGTGAGACCTTGGCTGAGGCCGAGGCGAGGCAGAAGAAGAAGAAGAAAGAAAAGCGAGCGCGCGAGGGTGTCGAAGAGTCGCTTGATGAAGATCGGGTGAAAGTCAAGCGCCGCAAGGAAGTCCTGCTCAGGGATGACCTCTACGACGACCGCAGACCGGGTCGTCTGCGAGGACGGGCGAAGAAAGCCAAACCGCGGAAGACCGAGATTACGACCCCCAAGGCCATCAAGAGGCGCATCAGGCTGCCTGAAGTGATCACGGTGTCGAACCTTGCTCACCGAATGTCCACCAAGGCCGCTGACGTGGTCCAGAATCTCCTATCGCTTGGAGTAACCGCGACGATGAACGAACAGATCGATTTTGACACGGCCACGCTGGTGGCCAACGAGCTTGGCTTTGAAACAGAGGCTCTGGAGCAGTCGGAAAAGGATCTTCTCCCTACGGCAAAAGCGGAGACGGCGGCGGATCTTCGACCACGACCACCCGTGGTGACCATGATGGGCCACGTGGACCACGGCAAAACATCTCTCCTCGATTACATCAGATCGGCTCACGTAACCGACCAGGAAGCGGGCGGAATCACCCAGCACATCGGCGCGTACAAGGCCCGGCTGGAAAGAGGCGATATCGTGTTTCTCGACACCCCCGGCCATGAAGCCTTCACAGCCATGAGGGCCAGAGGCGCCCACGTCACCGACTTCGTGGTCCTGGTGGTGGCCGCGGATGACGGCGTGATGGATCAGACAAGAGAAGCCATTAACCATGCCCGCGCGGCCAAAGCGCCCATCGTGGTGGCGGTAAACAAGATAGACAAGCCCGAGGCGGACAGAGATCGGGTGGTCAGGGAACTGAGCGAATTGGAGCTCATTCCTGAGGCTTGGGGCGGGGACACACTCTTCGCATATGTGAGCGCGAAGACCGGTGAGGGAGTTTCCGATCTGCTGGATCTGATTCTCCTGCAGGCTGAAATCATGGAGCTCAAGGCCAATCCGAACAAGCCCGCGGTCGGCACAGTGATTGAAGCGCGCTTGGACAAAGGCCGGGGCCCTGTGGCCACGGTCCTGGTTCGAGATGGCGCTCTCAAGGTGGGGGATCCGTTCGTGGCCGGCGTTCATTACGGCAAGGTGCGAGCCATGTTCGACCATGAGGGGAATGTCTTGAAAGAAGCCGGCCCTGCGACTCCGGTGGAAGTGCAGGGCGCTTCCGGAGTGCCGGACGCGGGGGAACCGTTTATCGTGGTCGATGAAGAAAAGGTCGCTAAGCAGATCGGTTTACACCGCCAGCAGAAATTGAGAGAAAAGGAAGTTGCCGGGACAGCCGGGCCCGCTTCCCTTGAAGAGCTTATGGCCCGCATGCAGGCGGAAGAGGCTCTGGAACTGAACTTGATCCTGAAAGCGGACGTGCAGGGCTCTGTCGAAGCGCTCAAGGAAGCGCTCCAAGGCGCCTCGGGGGAAAAGGTGCACGTGAAGATCATCCATTCCGGAGTCGGAACGGTCACGGAGTCCGACGTGATGCTCGCGGCCGCGTCACGAGCCATTATCATAGGGTTCAACGTGAGACCGGACCCCAAAACGGCTCAGCTTGCCGAAGAAAAACATGTGGATGTTCGCCTGTATACGGTGATCTACGAAGCCCTCCAGGACGTCCGCAAGGCCATGGAAGGACTCCTGGCGCCTGTGCTGAGGGAAGAAGTGGTTGGCCACGCGGAGGTGCGTCAGATCTTTACCATCTCACGGATAGGCGCCATAGCGGGGTGCTACATCACCTCCGGTAAGATCCAACGTACGAACAGCGTGCGGTTGATACGAGATGGAGTTGTGGTGTACGAGGGCAAAATCTCCTCCATGAAGCGCCACAAAGACGACATCAAAGAATCGTCGGAAGGTTTCGAGTGCGGCATTCTTCTCCAGAATTTCAACGATATCAAGGTGGGTGACGTCATTGAGGCGTTCACCATTCAAGAGGAAGCTGCAACACTAACCTGATTCGATCGGGCGGCGCCGTCATAATTGAACGCGCGGGAGAACGGGCGTCATAGTCCTGATCGACCGCAAGGCGATGCGGCCAAAGGATTTGAGCTATGGTAGTGGGAGTAGGTGTCGTTGAATTGATGATTCACGACTCCTCGTCTCTGAAGTCCAAGCGGCAGGTGATCAGGAGCATTCTGGGAAGGGTTCGCAGTAAGTTCGACCTCTCCATAGCGGAGGTCGATGCTCAGGACAAATGGCAACTGAGCAAACTCGGGTTTGCGGTGGTGAGCAATGAGGGGGGGCACGCGCACCGAATGCTCGAAACGATAATTGGTTACGTGGAAAACCTGCACCTGGCCGAAGTGATTAACGCCAACATCGAAATCATCCATTATTGAGCAGGCGCGGCCGTGACCGGAAGCGGCGCGGGCTGATCCACAAGAGTCTCACCGTGAGCGGATTCAGGAAAAATCGTGTGGCCGAGCTCATCCGCCAAGTGATCTCGGACATCATCGTCTTCAAGATCAAGGATCCCCGGGTCCAAGGCGTTACCATTACCGACGTGGTGATGGCCGCAGACCTGAAATCCGCCAAGGTCTACTTCTGTAGCTTGGCCGACGGCCGAGACGAGATCCACAAAGCCGGCTTGGAGGCCGCCGAAGGGTTCATACGGAGACACCTCCGCCTCGAGCTGGATTTGAAGTATATCCCTCGGCTCTCGTTCTTTTACGACACCTCTTTTGACACGTACGACCGTGTCCGCCGCATTCTGAAAGGCCTGGGGGGCCACGAGGAAGGCAATGTTCAGCGAAGTCGCCAAGATCCTAAGGAATGAGGATGGCTTTGTCGTCGCGACCCATGTCAATCCCGACGGGGACGCGCTTGGCTCCCTTTTCGGCCTGGCGCTTGCCCTCACGGACATGGGCAAGAACGCCTATCCCGTGCTCGCGGAGGAAATCCCTGAAACGTACCATTTCCTGCCCGGGCTGGAACGAGTCGTAACCGATCCGAGATCCATAAATCCCGCGCCGGCCTGGGTTATCTGCGTAGACGCGGCCGAGCAGCACAGGGTATCGGGAGACCTGCCCTCCTTTGTGGGTGGGGCCCGCGTAATCAATATCGACCATCACCCCACTAACCCTCTCTACGGAGATGTTAACCTGGTCGATCCCTCGGCGACATCCACCGCGGAGATGATCCATGAAGCGCTCAAGCAGGCTGGATACCGACTCACTCCCGATGTGGGCATGTGCCTCTACACCGGGCTGATCACCGACACCGGCGGATTCCGCTTTTCGGGAGTCAACAGTCGGACCCTGTCTATGGGCTCGGAAATGCTTGCCTCGGGATTCGACTCGTACCAGGTCACCCTAAGTCTTTTCGAAGACTTCCCCTTGGGCCGCCTGCGCCTGGAAAGGATCATGCTGGAACGGATCGAGGTCCTCCTCGACGACCAGGTCATCATCAGCGTTCTATACAACGATGATTTCAGCAAACTGAGCCTGGCGCACTCGGATGCGGAAAACCTGGTGAGTCGGCTCAGAGAAGTTCGAGGCGTTGAAGTGGGTGTCCTCATCACCGAGCAAACGGACGGTTTTACCAGGGTGAGCCTCCGTTCCAAGAATCTCGTGGACGTTGCTCGGCTCGCAAAGTCACTCGGCGGAGGTGGACATCGCCGCGCGGCGGGCCTGCGCACTGACCTGCCTCCGTCACAAATCAAAAAGAAGATCGAAGAATTGCTCAGAGAGGCCATATACGGCAAGACCTCGAATCCCGCTTCATAAGGAGGGTGGGGCGCATCGGGCCCCGATGTCTTGGAATGCGGGCGCCGCCGACCTGGACAGTATCAATGTCAGTCTCCCGCGCTCGTCTCTTCCCCTGACCCCCGCCGACCGACTTTATGTCTTTTCCCGTGATCAGACGCCCCTCATTTTCATTGATTGTGGCTATAATTTAATATTACACGTTGACAACCACTCCATCAATTTGATATAATTGACAATAATCAGCGAGAATAACCGGCTTCAGGAGACCCCATGCGTCCATATACTTTGCTCGCGCCTGTGCTCATCATGCTCGGAATCCTTGGATTCCAATCCGGCGTAGCTTCTGCGGACTACGACTATCCGCCGCAGAGCCCGGCGTGGGCCTCATGGCTTCCACACGGGTATGGAAGCGCCATGTATCTGGACAGCCACATCTGCGCTTGGCAGAAAGGTCCGCATGGGTTCCGTTCCGCGCCGGAACACATTGGAAGTTGGTCCCAGCCCCTGTGGGGAGCAGACGTGAACGGTTTTTACTTCGGTCCGAACGTCCCGAGACCCGATCCGGGATCGTGCCAACTACCTATCGGCCTCATCTACCCTGAGAACAGCCCGTTTCCACCATCTCCTCCGAGACCTGTCGGCGCGCGAAAGGTCCAGGCGGCTCACCACTAGAACTTGCTTCGGGACCTAAGAGTTCTTGGACAAATCTCCACGGAAGGCCCTTCTTGCAAGAAGGGCTCTCCCCGGACCCCTCCCCGAAAAATTCCCCTATTCTGCAAGCGCTCCACGCGCGCGTCGGACGCCAATGACGCGGCGCTTGGCCGAGTGTCACGGTGAAGAGACCTCAGCCTCCCCCGATTGAGTATTGCAGCGGCGCTACGCATTCAGTCACGCGAGGCGAAATCCCCCTTCCCGCGGTTAGGAAAGGGGGTATGCAGCGCTTCCCCTTTTCTAACGGGGGATACAAGGGGCAGTTCCGAAACGATAAGAACCCGTGGAGCCATTTCTGTGCCCCGCGCAACAGAAACCTTGCCTGCAAAGACTCTAAGCTATCAGTCAGATAATGGTGGTCGGATAGGGTTGCTGGAATTCGCGCCCCGATTCCTCTGGGGACGGGGAGGGACGGTCAAACACGGCGGCGGCGGAGGGCAGCATTGAGGCGGTGGGGGCCCGTACGTCTGATAGTATGGCGCTATGCGCTGCTTGAATTCCGGAGCCCAACAGAGAAAGTACCAGGCGCCCTGTTCCCTAAACCCCGTCAGGGTTTGATCGATAGGCGGTTGCCGTCGGCTTCTGCCTTCCGCTGACCAGACCAGCGCTCCTGTCAAGTGCATGAGGGAGATCGCAAGAAGGGTGAGAAATGCTATTTTAGTTCTCACGCAGAACTCCAGGATCAATTGTATAAGATAGTGGTTGAAATTATATCAGAAGTACTTTGGAATAACAAGTCAATATAGACAACGCAATTATTGCGGCTCTCAAAGCGGCTCACAACCGCTTGGAGAACTTTTCTGTAGAAAAGATTTCGCGATAAGACTAAGAAAGAACTGCTTCTGCGTGTTCCGCGTGGCACAAGTAATAAGGCGCCTCGCAACCAAGATTTCGGCGTGGAAGAAGAGCCCTGTGAAAGCATCAGATAAGAGAAGCAGCCTCCGGTTGACCAAGGTATTCCCTTGGGCGGGAGTGGTTCTGGTGGGAGGCGCGCTCCTGTCCGGGTGCCTGATCCCGTCGCAGCAGGCTGCCAGGGGTCCGGACGTGGGGCCGGAGCCTCTTCAGGTCGGCCCTTCTGAAGCCGGCGGTCAAAAACTCATGAAGCCGTACATCCCCGGGGACGAGCCTGCCCGCTCAGGCCAGGAGCCCCCTCGAATTAGTCAGGAGCCTCCTCTGTCAGCGGTGGGGGCTCCGTCGGGACAGACTCGGCCGCAACAGGGGCCTCCGGCTCCCGCGAGCGCGGGCGCACGGGCCCAATGGGAAGACCAGAAGGTGAAGAATGCCGCCCTGGAAGTGGCCAAAGATATTCCGTCCGCCAAGAAGATCAAGATCTGTTACATCGCGGCCCAAGACGAGTGGCTGGTGATCGTCTATGACGATATCGGCGCCGCCATTGATGTGAAGCAATACTTCTGGGACCGGGAGAGAGAGATTCTCAAGCCGTTTCTGCTGCTGAAGCACATCGCTCGCGACCGACTGGAGCAAGAGGTCCGGGCAAGAGAGCCCGGAAGGGCCTGCGAAATCCTAGACCCTCCTGCCCAATGACCCGGGGGTAGTATCTGGGAGTTTCAAGAGTTGGAGAATGCGCTGACGTGAACCGCGGTCGCGCTACAGCGCATCTTGATTCTGTTCGCCGGTTCTGATTCGGATGGCGCGTTCCACCGGGGAAATAAAGATCTTACCATCGCCGATACTTCCCGTGCGCGCAGCCTCAATGATCTTTTCCACCACTTGGTCGACCAATTCGCTGGGAACCACCAGTTCCACCTTTATCTTTGGGAGGAAGTCCACCAGGTATTCCGCGCCCCGGTAGATTTCCTTATGACCTTTCTGGCGTCCAAAGCCTTTCACTTCAGTAATGGTCATGCCCTGGGCCCCGATCGAGCTCAGGGCGTCTCTCACGTCGTCAAGCTTGAAAGGCTTAATAATGGCTTCGACTCTCTTCATGTCCGCTCCTCATGGACCTTGGCCGTTGCCCCCGGGCCCGATCATCGCAGGCTACAAAGGCGAATCCTCAAGCAGCTCCCCAGGATCGAGCCCCAATTGCGCCAGCTCTTGCCACAGACGTTTTCTGTTCACGAATAGGCGCGCCTTGAGGCCCTGGGACCGGGCTCGACTCACATGTCCTTCGTTGTCGTCAATGAATAGCACATTCTGGGGCTCTTTTCCGAGCTTCCGAACCACGTCCGGAAAAACGGTCGGGTCGTTCTTTCCTTTGCCCATGTGGTACGAATTCAATATCCTATCGAATTCCCGAAAAAAGCCATAGCGGGCGTCCAGTTCGTCCAGCCAGTTTGTCTGGTCACTGAGTAGGACCATTTCATGCCCTTGGCATCTGAGCCGCCTGACAAGCTCGATCATCCACGGCCTCGGCGCAAAGCGGTCCAGTATCTCCTCGCGCAGCTCCTGGTCTAAGCCTCTCACCTTTGTTCTTTGGCGGATGAGGTCCCAGTACGCGGCTTCATTTGTCTTGCCGATCACGTAACCGGATTCGTAGGCGAGCTGAGCAGCCTGCCGGAAGAATTCCCGTCCATCCAGGCCATTGGCTCGCGCAATAGCCATGAGCCCTTCTCGAAATCCTTCCTCAGCCAGAACGCCCCCGAAATCGATCAGGATCGCGTGAATCTTGTCAGTGACATCAGACGACACAGCGCACCCTACAGTTCAGGCCCGACGAAAGGATCAGCCGCGGCCGGCATCGGGCAGAGCATCGACAGTCAAGGCTTCAGACATATAACGAAAGAATTATGCGCGCAAGGCCTGCGCTGGCAAAGCGCTGATCGTCCAATGAGAGGGAGAAGGGTGTCATTGAGAGTCTCGCGGGCCGCGGGACGAAGCAATCTGCCCGCCTCCAAGAAAGCGGATTGCTTCGCACACCGGATCACGTCCGGAGTCCTCCCAATGACTGTGAGATGCGCTTTGCTCGCGCACATGAGCCAATCCTCACGCCAAGCCGCAAGAAAGAGGCGCCGGCGCTGAAACGCGAGCAGAGTCGGGAACGTATTGGAAACAGATTCGCTCGATATGTTACATTCGATTATGGGGTTCGCGCCCGACGGCCGATTCTATTGGTGTGCGGCAGGAGGCGTTATGGAGACTTACTACGATCCGAGCGACTTGGGTAAATTCGAGGAGATCGGGCAAGAAGCGCCGGAATTGGCAAAGAAGTTTTTCGAATACTACGGCGCGGTCTTCTCCGAAGGAGCGCTCTCGGAGCGTGAGAAAGCCCTGATCGCGCTTGCGGTGGCTCACACGATCCAGTGTCCTTACTGTATCGACGCTTACACACGCGCGTCCCTTGAAAAAGGCTCTAATCTTGAAGAGATGACCGAGGCGGTCCACGTGGCCAACGCCATACGCGGTGGAGCTGCGCTGGCGCATGGCGTTCAGATGAGAAAGATTGCTCGGAAGCTCTCTATGTAGGGGAAGGGGGCGATCATGGCTGGGGAGAACCTTCTTCCGCGACAGAACAGAGCCGCTGCGGCGTGCTCCGTCTGTGAGCCTTTCTTTGAGACGCTGTCCGATCACGGCCTTGAGCTGAAAAGATCTGAGACCCGGGCGCTTCAAATCAACGTGGGTTTCTTATGTAATCAGTCTTGTCGCCATTGTCACCTTGACGCGGGGCCGGACCGCCGCGAGACTATGGACAGGGAGACCGTCCGCCAAGTGATTTCTTACGCCCGCCGCTGCCGCTTCCCCGTGGTGGACATTACCGGCGGGGCGCCCGAAATGAACGAGAATCTGGAGCGCCTCATCGGGGAGATCGCTCCATTGGCCGAGCGCGTAATCCTGCGCTCCAATCTCACGGCGATGATGCAGCGAGGGCCTCGGGATCTGATCCGGTTGGCGGCCGCTCACGGAGTAGTCATTGTCGCGTCACTACCGTCGATCAATGCTACTCAGACCGACGCGCAGCGAGGACCCGGAGTGTGGGAGATATGCATCGATGCGCTCAGGATGCTCAATGACTTCGGTTACGGCCGGGAGGGCTCCGGGATGGAGCTGGACCTGGTTTCCAATCCCGCGGGCGCGTATCTGCCGGTGACTCAAGCTCAGGCGGAAAGGCGGTTCAAGCTCGAACTGCAACGCAAATACGGAATCGTGTTCAATCGGCTCTACACCTTTGCCAACGTTCCGCTGGGAAGATTCCGAGACTGGCTGGAGTCCACGGGAAACCTGGCGGAATACATGGCGAGACTGTCCACCAGCTTCAATCCCTGCACAGTGGATAGCCTCATGTGCAGGACGCTGGTCTCTGTTTCATGGGACGGCTATCTTTTCGACTGCGACTTCAATCTCGCGGACGGCCTCCACTTCGGTGGAAGCAAGCGACACGTCTCGGAAATGGCGGGACCACCGGAAAAAGGAACGCCCGTGATCACCGGGGACCACTGCTACGCCTGCACCGCGGGTCCCGGTTTCACGTGAGGCGGCGCCATCGCGACCCAGGATGGGACGCGATAAGGGGTTTGGGACATCCTAAGTCACGTGTTTTCACGGAGGATGGCGGGCGCCCTTTTCTCAAGTCCGCCGCGGATCAATTATTACGAAAGAGGGGGATGCCATGAGGAGCTTCGGTCGGCGCAATAGCGAGGAATTCTTGGGATGGAACCAGCGCGGGTGGGTTGCCCTTACGTTTCTCGGAGTGGCGATCATCATCGCCGTTGCGCTCGGGGCCATCTTTTTCTTTCCGTGGTCTCAAATGCTGGACCGAACACGGGTGGACAAAGACTATCAGGAAGCCTCGGAAGCCCTGGCCGCGGGCAACTGGAACAAAGCCCTCACACTATTTGGTCGCTCCCTGAGAAACAACCCGAAGAACTCGCCCGCTCTCATCGGTCGTTCCCGAGCGTACCTCCAGTTGAAGAACCTCGACGCAGCCTTCCAAGAGATCAACAAGGCGCTTGAAATAGATCCTCGGAACGCGCTGGCCTTCGGCCAGAGAGCCATTATCGAGAAGCTCCGCCGTAACTATGACCAGGCGCTCAAGGATTTGGGCCAGGCCGTGAAGCTGGATCCGGGATACGCCTGGGCGCACGCGCAGAGCGCGGACATCCTGCTGCGCAGGAAGGATATGGAGAAGGCAGCGCAAGAGGTAAACCAGGCCCTGAAAGCGCGACCTGATTTTGCAGAAGCGCTCAGGCTCAGGGCAAGGATTTACACGGGGTTAGGGAAATGCAGGGAAGCTTTCGAAGACTTCAACCGGGCCGAAAAGCTCAGGCCGGACGATGCCCAGTCGCTTCAGGACAAGGCTTGGTTCCTCCTCACCTGCCCTGATGAATCGATCCAGGACGCGACGGAGGCGCTCAGGCTCGCGTTGAGAGCATACGAACTCAGCGGCGGAAAAGACGGCATAATTCTGGAGACGCTTGCGGAAGCTCACTATCAGAGCGGCCAACCCGCAAAGGCGGTGGAACACCAAAAGACGGCAGTGGAACTCGAAAAACGGAAATGTCCCGACGGATCATGTGTTCAGGAGATGAACAAGCGGCTCCAGAAATACGAATTGGCCGCACGGCAAGAAACACGACCCGACGACGAAATCCTCCCCCTCGACTGTTGCGCCAAGAAACCGTGACGGAAGCGGTTCCGACCGCGGGGGACTGTTGCGAAGATGTTGCGGGACCGCCTCTTCAAATCCCTCCAGACGTCCCTTAGCAAGGGGAGGCAAGGAGATTTTCCCTGTAAACTCGGGGGTTCTTGCGCCTTCACCCCGAGCACGCCAATCCGTGTGGTGGCCGTAAGTGCGGAGAGCCGCTCGCGAGCAAAAAAATAGCCGGGTTCGGTTGCGACCCGGCTCAGGTAGGAGGGTAAAGGATTGTCTGTGCGGACTTTGCTAATCCTTTACTTTAGCTTTACAAGTTAATATATCAAAATGGCTGATTTTTGTCAATCTAAATCGCGACAGGCCCAAAAGGGCCGCCGGGGAAGGGCCTAACGAACTCCGCGCGCAGGATTGCGAATCCCCGAGTCGAGTTTGAATCGTCCGAGCCATCCGAGAGAAACGAGGTTGAGCGCCAGGCCGCCATATTCGAGGAACCTGGTGAGCCCCGATTCGAGTCCCCCTGTGGCGGCGAGACGCAGCACATGGTAGGTGAGCAGAGGAGTGTCCGCCAGGAAAAAGAATATTGCCGGCGCCACCACCCAGCGTTTTTCGTGCCAGAGCGCCAGGCCGAAGAGGAAACAAGGCAAGCAGGCGGCCGCGAAGTAGACGGTTTCCACGAGAAGCCCTGTGGAATAAGGAGGCGGATCCAGCCCGAGCATATAGACATAGCAGAGGTAAAGGAAGCTCTTGAGGTAAAACCAGAGCCCCGCGAACCAGAAGGCCAGCGGGAACGCAGGGTCGAACCGCGACGGGGGAAAACAGATATCGAGCCAGTTCCTTTTTTGGATATCGCTCATTCAGCGCCTGTTTGACGTCAGTTCGGTTGCCTCGTACAGAGGAAATCTCCGACACATCTCCGAGACTTCCTCCTGGGTCCGGGCGATAATCTTCTCATCCCGGCCGTTTGTCAAGACCGTCGAGATGAGCTTGGCTATGAGCCTCATTTCATCGGGTCCCATGGAGCGGGTGGTAAGCGCAGGCGTTCCCAAGCGGATTCCCGATGCGCGCCCAGGGGGCAGGGGGTCGAAAGGTATTGAATTCTTGTTTACCGTGATCCCGGCCCGTTCCAGGAGTTCCTGCGCTTCCGCGCCGCTCAAGCCTTTGTCTGTCAGATCCACCAAAATCAAGTGATTGTCCGTCCCGCCGGACACGAGCGAGAACCCCTCCTCCAAGAGAGCTTCGGCCAGGATATGGGCATTCTTCAGCGTTCGTTTCTGATACGCCCGGAATTCGGGACCGGCTGCCTCCGCAAGCGCGACGGCTTTGGCCGCGATCACGTGCATGAGAGGTCCACCCTGCATTCCGGGGAACACGCATGAATCCAGTTGAGCCGCGAATTCCTTGCGACACAAGACTATTCCGCCTCTAGGCCCTCTCAAGGTCTTGTGGGTGGTGGTCGTGATGAAGTCCGCGTGAGGCACGGGTGAAGGATGGATGCCTGCGACAATCAGTCCGGCGATGTGGGCCACGTCCGCCATAAGCATCGCGTTCACTTCCCCCGAGATTTGCGCGAACGCTTCGAAGTCTATGGCGCGAGGGTAGGCGCTCGCCCCTGCGATGATCATGGTGGGGCGGTGTCGGCGGGCCAGTTTGAGCACTTCGTCGTAATCGATCCGGTGGGTGTCTCGGCGCACGGAGTACGGGACTACCTGGTAGATCTTCCCTGAGAAGTTCTTCGGGTGTCCCATGGAGAGGTGGCCTCCATGACGGAGGTCCATGCCAAGGTAGGTCTCGCCCGGTTTCATGACCGTGAAGAATACGGCCATATTGGCCTGAGTTCCCGAATGGGGCTGCACGTTTGCGTGATCCGCGCCGAAAAGTTCGGCGGCGCGGCGGCGAGCCAATTCCTCCACCGAGTCCACGTTCAGACAGCCACCGTAATATCGCTTGCCGGGGTAGCCCTCCGCGTATTTGTTGGTGAGCACGCTGCCTTGAGCTTCCATTACGGCCGCAGACGCGAAATTTTCGGATGCGATCAGCTCCAGGCGATTCTGCTGACGGTCTTTCTCCTTATTGATCAGCTCGAAAATGGCTGGGTCCGTCTTCTCCAAGGGAGTCATAACAGTCCTTTGCACTGGTCCTAGATGCAATTTATCCTCATCGAGCGCGTCTTGTCCGTTGCCCGCTCTGCGGAGGGAAATGCCCGTTGGGCAAGGCCCTGAGCGCACGTTATGCGCTTAGCCGGAAATCGGCCGCCAGCGAGCCCGGCCGGCTTATCCCAACCCCCGAAAGACGAGGCTGGCGTTTTGCCCTCCAAACGCGAAACTGTTGGTGAGGGCGTATTCGACCTTCCTCGGTGCGGCCTGGAGCGGAGTGTAGTTCAGGTCGCACTCGGGGTCGGGGTTGTCCAGGTTGATGGTCGGTGGAATGACCGATTTGGCCATCGTCAGGAGGCAGTAGATAGCCTCGACCGATCCCGCGGCGCCTATCATGTGCCCCGTCATGGACTTGGTCCCGCTGAGGCTCACGGAGTAGGCTGCTTTCCCAAAGAGCCTCTTGATGGCTCGCGTCTCCATGATGTCATTCAGTTCGGTTCCTGTTCCATGCGCGTTGATGTAATCGATTTTCCCCGGATCCAGGTTCGCGTCCTCCAAGGCCAGCTTCATGGCCTGGTACGCTCCCTCGCCCTCCGGGTCGGGCATGACCACATGGTACGCGTCCCCGGTCGCGCCGTATCCTATCACTTCTCCGTATATGCGAGCGCCGCGATTGGTAGCATGCGGCAAAGACTCAAGGAGCATGATGCCGGCGCCCTCGGCGATTACAAAGCCGTCCCGATCCTTGTCGAAAGGCCGGGAAGCTCTCTCTGGGTCTCCGTTGCGGGTGGAGAGGGCCCGCAGCGCATTGAAGCAGCTCACAGAGAACTCAGTGACCACGGCTTCGGTGCCGCCTGTGATGATCGCGTCGACTCGACCGGACTGGATCATCAGATAAGCCTCTCCAATGGCCGAGGCGCCGGAGGTGCAGGCATTGACCAGGGCAAAGTTCGGCCCTTTGAAGCCGTACTTGATGGAGAGTAGGCCCGGCGCCAGATTCGCCACCACTTTGGGAATCATCAGGGGATGGCTTCCCTTCGGCCCCTTTATCCTGAAGACCTCCAATCCCGATTCGATAGTGCCGAGACCGCCCATGCCCGAGCCGATCACGATTCCGTATCGAAAGGGATTGGCCGGCGGGCATTCAAGACCCGAGTCCTTCATCGCCTCTGCTCCGGCCACCAGGGCGAACTGCTGAAAACGATCGAGCCTCCGCAGCTCTTTCTCCGGGATGAAGCCCTGAGGATCGAAGTTTCCACGAACTTCACCCGCGATGCGCGTGGCGAATCTGGTAGTGTCAAAGAGAGTGATGGGGCCTATGCCGGATCGCCCTGCTTCCAGCGCTTCCCAGTTTGAGGCTACGCCGGAGCCTAGGCAGGTCACCAGCCCCATTCCCGTGACAACAACTCTCGTGGGCACATCTCCTCCGGGGTCAAGGCGTGAATTGAGCTTGCCGTCTCAGGAGGCCGCTCTTGCAGCCTTTATGAAATTGGCCACGTCCCGGACGGTCTGAATCTTTTCCACATCTTCGTCCTTGATCTCCAGGCCGAACTCGTCCTCAAGCAAGGCGATCATGTCGTAGATGTCAAGGGATTCCGCGCCCAGATCCTCAACTATCTTGGAACCGGGCTCGATGTTCTCCTTGTTCACATCCACAAGCACTTCAGCAATGAGATCGACGACTTTCTTTTCCACCTCATCCATGTCCCGAATCCTCCCGGACCATTCCATCCCACATGTTCATAATCGTTTTCCAGGAATTGGAAAAGCTCTTTCGTTCATTTCGGCCGTGCGCTTCGGCCGCTTCACATGTACAGGCCTCCATTGACCCGGATCACTTGGCCGGTAATGTAGCCGGCCATCGGCGAACACAAGAAGAGCACCGCGGCCGCAACTTCTTCCGGAGCGCCCAACCTTCGCAGGGGCACGTATGTCTGAATGGCTTCCATCTGGGCTTCAGTGAGGTGTTCGCTCATGCCTTCCGCGATGATTCCCGGTGAGACCGCGTTGACCAGGATATTCCGGGGAGCAAGCTCCCTCGCCAACGCCTTGGTCAGGCCGATCAGACCCGCCTTTGCCGCGGAATAATTCGCCTGTCCGGCATTTCCTACTTCGCCTGCGGTGGAAGCAACGTTCACGATCCTCCCTTCCCGGTTTCGGATCATGTTTCTCGTCACGGCGCGACAGAGGTAAAACGGGCCGGCCATGTTGGCGCCGACAACCTCGTCCCAGTCGGCGTCCTTCATGCGACCTATGAGGCCGTCTCTGGCGATGCCCGCGTTGTTCACCAACAGGTCGATTCTTCCCTGCTTTTCCAGGAGAAGCTCAACTCCCTTATTTACTGCATTTGGATCGCTCACGTCAAATGGGGCGAGCATTGATTCCGCGCGTTCCGCATGGAGAAGTGATAGAGTCTCCTTGGCCGCCTCTTCTCCGCTCCGATAGTTGATCGCCACGAATGCCCCGGCCTTGGCGAGCGTCAAGCAGATTGCCCGGCCGATACCACGGGAGCCGCCTGTAACCAGAGCGGTCTTGCCCTGCAGGGAAAACATGGCGCTCAGCGCGTCCGTCATGATCACGAGCCTTCAAACGCTTTCAGAGATGCCAGATTGCCGACGCTCATTCCAAGGGCGTGTCGATTTATGCGTCGAAGTAAGCCGTTGAGCACCCGGCCGGGGCCGACTTCCAAGAACACGTCCGGTCCGGCCTGCCGCATTGTCTCGACACAATCCGTCCAGCGCACCGGCTTCACCAATTGTTCCACCATCAGCCCCTTCATACCGTCCGGAAAGGGGTAGGGCAGGCCGGTCACATTTGCCGCGACCGGAAACCTGGGCGCACAAAGGGTCACAGAGGCTAGCTTCTCACTGAGCGCAGCCTGGGCCGGTTTCATCAACGCCGTGTGAAACGCGGATGAAACCGGCAGCAAGACCGCTTTGGCCCGCGGCTTTGTCTTGGCGACGTCCACGACGCGGTTGACCGCGCTGAGACGCCCGGAGACCACCACCTGATCAGGAGCGTTGAAATTGGCGCCTTCGAGCACGTCCTCACCGCGGCAATTCTCCACCATCTCAAGGACCTCGTCTCTCTCCGGCCCAATAATCGCCGCCATCGCGCACGTTCCCGGTGGCTGGGCTTCTTCCATGCCTTTGGCCCGCACGTGGATGATTTCAAGCCCGTCTTCGAAGCCCAGAACCCCTGCGGCGCACAACGCGCTGTATTCTCCAAGAGAATGGCCCGCGGCAATCAGCGGATTGACCGAACATCGTTCCCGCATCACCTCCATTAAGGCCATAGAATGAACGAATACCGCGGGCTGAGTATGGAGTGTGCGCTTCAGGTCCGCCTCTGGGCCCTCCATCATAATGGCGCTAAGAGAGTAGCCCAGAACATCATCCGCGCGCTGGAAGATCTCCCTGGCTCTGGGACTCGCCTCGACAAGATCTTTGCCCATTCCGAGATACTGGGCGCCTTGCCCGGGAAACATCAACGCCACTGATTTCGACTCTTGCGCGGCCACCAGAGGTCCCATGCCTTCCGGGATCACTCCCCTGTTTCGATGGCGGTTCGGCCTTTGTAGAACCCGCAACTCGGACAAACCCTGTGCGGTAGCACAGTCTCCCCGCACTGCGAGCACTCTACCAGTTGCACTGGTTGGAGTTTTTTATGAGTCCTCCGCTTGTCTCGTCTCGTGCGGGACACCCGCTTCTTTGGTACTGGCATGGCACGTCCTTTATATCCTGAATTGGCTATCCGGCACGCTCGCCGACGCGGAGGATCTTGTCAACCGCGCTCATGGCCGCTGTCCCTGCTCCTTGCGCGGCAACGGCCTGATTCATGCTATCACTACCAGCTCACATCTTCCCGCCACTCGAAGTAACCGACAAAGCCTTCGGAATTCGCGGCAGGCTCTTTGACGGCAACCCGGACCCTGACGGCATCAAGAGCCTCCAAAGCGCTTCAGCGCACGCGGCTACTTGGCGAGCTTTTTCTTCAGTTCAACCAGGGCGTTCCACCTGGGGTCCGCTCGCTCCTCTCGCGGGCATGCGCATTCCGACGAACCGGCTGGGGCTCCGCATTCGGGACACAGCCCCGGGCATTCGTCGTGGCAGAGCGGTTTCATAGGCAGTTCCAGGAGGATCTCTTGCGCGAGAATCTCGCCCACACAGATCTCATCACCCTCGATGAAGACCGTCTCGCCTTCCGCCGCGTCGCCTTCAGGGTCCTTGAGGGTTGAGGCAAGACTTCCGCGGCGAAGGAGGACGTTGAGATCCATCTCCTTCTCGAGCGAGAAATCCTCCAGGCACCTGGAGCACTGAAGATGCAGCAGCGCCTGAACGCGGCCGAGGAGAAAAATGTCCTCCTTATCAATGAATAAACGGAGACGGCCTTTCACCCCCGGGTCGATGGCTACTCCTGGAGGGAGTGACATAGGCGAGGGCAGGTCGCTCAATATGCGCTCTTTCTCCCTGAGGTCGAGGTTGAGGCCCTCCTCAGGGATGTCGTCTATGCGTATGATCATCGCGTTGACGGTCCTCTAGGCTTATTCCGCGCAAACCGCAATCATATAACCCATTTCAACGGCAAGTCAATAGACATCGCCTACCTGAAGCGTTTTCTCAATATTGCAAGAATAAACATCATAATTCTGCCACAAGCGCCTTGACATAGTGGACATTACCAGGTAGGATATCGTGCAAGCACTACTCCGGAGACCCGTTGCCATGTTCCACAAGTCTGCGATCATACTGGCCGTGGCAGCCTTACTGGCCGCAACATGGCCTGTCGATGGCTACTGCTGGCGACTCAACCCCTATGCCCCTCACAATGCGGTGGCCGCAGAACCGATGACCCCGTACAACGAGCTGGAAATCTATCCCCCGTCCCTTTTGTACCAGAGACCATGTCCTTCATGCGTCCCTGCGGCCTATTTATTACCGGATTTGCCGCCGGTGCGCCAGCCGGCGCGGGCGCCTCTGGGCATACCGGTTCCTGTCCCGTAAGAGCGCTTGCAAGGCCCATGAGCTTTTGAAGAAGCCGACGAGGAGGGCCTTCAAGATCCTGTTAGTGACCTTATGGAACCCCGCCCCTCGTCTCGAGCTGGCGCGGCGGATCAGGCCAGGAGGCCAAATGCCGTCCGCAAGAGCCACGCGACCACAAGCCCTGCTACAAGAATCCACGTGATCCAATCGAACCGTTTGCAGACCGCAAGCCATAGCGGACTGTCACGCCAGACCCCGCGATACTCGATCCATCGGTACGGAATCTGGAGCAGGCATACCAGATAGAGGACGGGTCCCATGAGATTGTAGCGGAATGCGCTCTGGATCTGGCCGTGGGCCACGGCCACAAAGCTGCGGGTCAAGCCGCATCCCGGACATGAAATGCCCAGGACCCGGCGGCTGAAACAGGTTTCGGACAGGTGAAGCGGTGTGTCAGACCAGGGCGCCGAAATATAAGGGGTTCCTGTGGGTGAAAGGTTGAGGAGAAACGATCCAAAAACCGCGGCGGCGCTAAGAGCCAGGATATAAAGATGTTCGATACGTCCGTCGCTGTGATTAAGGCGCGCCATGGATTCAGGATAGAAGGTCTGTCGTTTGTGTCAAGGATTTGCCGAGCATGGGCCTGACAGGGATCTTGAATCAGCCTTCACGCTAGTGCCGGTTTTTACTATGATTCTTGACAATCTTGCCATCGTCTGCTAATCACACCAAAATCAGTCAGTCCGCGCTTCGGGGCCGCGGCTCTCTTGAGGAGGACCGAAATGGGATCCCACATAAGCAGCCGTGTTTCGGTGGTGATGACGGCGTGTTTCGTCTTTGCCGCTCTCGTCTGTTCAGCCGGATCCTCAGTCGCGGATGATTGCAGAAGGGTCCGGAATATTCTGGTCCTATTCGACGCTTCAGGGTTCATGAAAAGCGGAGAGCGCTACCAGCGCTTCCTGGAGAGCATGAGTTCCTTCGAAAACGCGATGCCGCTGACTGCGGACGGGTTCTTTAATGTGGGCTTACGCAATTACGGGCTAAAGGTCGGCTTGGGGTGCAACAATACGGAAAGCATACTGGCTATTGGGCCGTGGGATCCTGAACGATTCGTCAATTCGTTTCCGAAGATACTTTCCTATGGCATGAGTTCGCTTTCGGCCGGGCTCCTGGCCGCGGCTCAGGATGCTTCCGCCGCGGAGGGAAAGACGATTCTGTTGGTGATAGGAGGCGGTCTGGAGTCATGCAAGGCCGATCCCGTAAAGACCGCGGACCAGATCGCAGCAAATATGCCCGATCTGGAAATGCACACGTTTCAGGTGGGATCTGAGCAGGAGGGAACATTCTTCCTGCAATCGATCGCTGAGAAGGGCCGAGGAACATTCAACAGATTGAGGGACATGAGTTCTCCGGCCGGGTGGCACCAGTGGATGAAGCGTTACCTGGTGGTTCCGTGCGGTCCTGCTCAGCCCGCGGCTTCTCAGGCGCCTTTGAGAGTCAACGCGATACTCTTTGATTACAAGGCCTTTACCGTTCGTTCAAAGAACCCCCAGATCGATGGACAAAACTTGGCGGCGCTGCAGGCCGTGAGCGCGTTTCTTCAGCAGAATCCAACGGGGCGAGTGGTTCTTCATGGATTTTCGGACGGCAAGGGATCGCAGACCTATAATTTGGAGCTCTCGAGGCGACGGGCAGAAGCGGTGGCGCGCTTTCTGGCAGACACGTACAGAGTGCCCATGCAGCGAATGTCAATCGTGGCCCACGGGATAGCGCAGGATGCCCTGCGAACCGCCCCGGGAGCGCTTCGTCCGGAACAAGCCCGCCGCGTGGAATTCGAGCTGGTGCGCTAACAGACCATGCAGAACGTGAGTTCTTTAGGAACCGACGCCGCAAGAACGCAGGGTCACTTCAGGCGAGGGCCTTATCTTTCCTTATGAGGGCGAGAGGTATATTATAAGAGGTTCGATGAATCTGTGCGGACGAAGCCGATTCTTTCCCTCAGGGAAGTCGATCTGCGCGGTGACGGGGTTGGTAAGCTTCCTGCTGACCTTGTGCCTAACGGAGGGACGCGCAACCGAGCCGGCCACCACATCCTCGGTAACGGCCCGGGCGCTTCTCCACGCCGGACAGAATCTAGCGGAAAAGACGCACTATTTGGAGGCGCTCGACCTCTTTGAAGAGGCCCGTGACCTTCTGGATGCTGCAGGTCAAGACCAGAGCAGGGAATATGCCGACCTGCTCTTTGCCGTGGCCCAGACCAAGATCAAAGGGCGGCTATACCAGAATTTCCCCGCGGCTTACGTGAAGAGCGCGCTTCCTGACATTCAGACGGCCAACAAGTTGAGGGAACGCATTTCGGAAATACCGCCTCAGCAAATGGCCGACGGTTACTATCTGGAAGGGTTCATTCACAAGAAGTTCTTTATGCGCAAGGAACATGCGCGGGTGTGCTTCACAAAGGCGGTGAGTGTCTATCCCGGGGCTGTGGCCGCCAAACGAGAGCTCAGCGAGCTGAAGGCGCCCAAACCGGCCGACCGGGGCGAGCCGAAAAGCAAGCCTTCCGGACCGTGAGGGAGCGGCGCGATGACCAGGAAAGGCAAGGACCAAGAAGAAGGCGCCGAACAGTTCGACCGTGACCTGGATCAACTCCGCTCCATCGTGGAAAAGCTGGAGCAAGGCGATCTGAGTCTCCACGAGAGCCTAGAATTGTTCGAAAAGGGGATCGCGCTTGGGCGTAATTTGCTCGAAATCCTGAATCGAGCAGAGGGCCGGGTGGAAGAGCTCCTCGCAACCATGGAACGCGTCCCCTTTGGGGACACGGACGAGTAGCGGATGGACCTGGATACATATCTTGCTACCGGTCGCGGGGTGGTGGATGAGGCGTTGGACCGCTTCCTGCCGCAGGAGGACGCGAGGCCCGCAGTGTTGCACAGGGCAATGCGGTACAGTGTCTTCGCGGGAGGCAAGAGGCTGCGACCGATCCTGGCAATGGCCGCGGTGGAGGCTGTGGGCGGCGATCCACGATCGATCTTGCCGTTGGCGGTTGCTCTGGAGTGCATCCATACCTATTCTCTGATTCACGACGACCTCCCCGCGATGGATGACGACGATCTCAGGCGCGGGAAAGCGACCGTGCACAAGGTTTTTGACGAAGCCACGGCCATTCTCGCGGGAGACGCGCTGCTGGCGCTCGCTTTCGAGGCGCTCTCTTCGCCCGGAATGGCCCGGATGCGCCGACCGGAACGGGTGATCGCGGTGATCGGGGAACTCTCCGCGGCCTCAGGTTCCAGGCAGCTTGTCGCGGGGCAGATGAGCGACTTGCTGAGCGAAGGGAAACCGGTTACCAGAGAGGATGTCGAATACATTGTATGGAACAAGACAGCGGCTCTGATCCGCGCTGCGACCAAGTGCGGCGCCCTATTAGCAGGGGGCTCGTTGGAAGAAGTGGCCCTCCTGAGCCGCTACGGAGAAAATCTCGGGGCTGCGTTCCAGATTAAGGACGACCTGCTGGACCTGGAAGGAGACGCGGCAAAGCTCGGCAAGGCGGTTCGAAAGGACGAAAAACGTGGCAAGGCCACTTTCCCGCGCCTGCTGGGCAGGGACGAGGCGCGGGCCCTGATGGCGGAACTCTTGCAAAAAGCGCAAGACGCGGTGCGATCCTTTGGCGAACGAGCTGAGCCGCTGGTCATGATAGGCGGCTACATTCTCAAACGTGTAAACTGATTCAAGCGGGAATGACGCGAACATGGATATGAACACAACCGAGCGCTCCATACTGGACACCCTCGAATCACCTGCGGACATACAGAAACTCTCTCTGGACGAGCTCAACGTTCTTTGTCATGAGGTCCGGGAGCTTATCATCGAGACGGTCTCCCGCAGAGGCGGTCATCTGGCTTCGAGCCTGGGAGCGGTGGAGTTGACCGTGGCAATGCTCAAGGTCTTTGCGCCGCCGCAGGACCGGGTTGTCTTTGACGTAGGACATCAGGCGTACGCGTACAAGATTCTCACAGACAGACGTGACCGCTTCCACACGCTGCGGACGCGGGGTGGTGTCGCCAGCTTTCCCAAGCGATCCGAGAGCCCCTACGATTTCTTTGATGTGGGCCACGCGGGGAACGCAATCAGCGTCGCGGCGGGATTGGCGCAGGCCAGATGTCTTGCCGTGGATGAACACAAGGTGATAGCCGTCGTGGGAGACGGTTCGCTGACCTGTGGCGTCTCCTACGAAGGGCTCAACCAGGCGGGCGCCGCGAAGAAAGATCTCATCATCATTCTGAACGACAATGAAATGTCCATATCCCCCAATGTGGGAGCGATGGCCGCTTATCTGAACAGGATCATGACGGGCCAGGTGGTGACCCGATTCCGGGACGAAGTGAAGAGCATCCTCAGCACCTTTCCCGGCAGCATGGGCCGCTCCATGTATGGGTTGGCAAAGCAGTTCGAGGACGCGCTCAAAGGTTTCCTCACTCCGGGGAGGCTCTTTGAGGAACTAGGGTTCAAGTATGTGGGCCCCATTGACGGGCATCGCATCAAGCACCTGGTTGACACTTTCCAGAACATCAAACGATTCCGAGAGCCGGTGCTCCTGCACGCCGTCACGTGCAAGGGCAAAGGATATTGTCTCGCTGAGGAGAACCCGAGCCGCTTCCACGGAGTAGGGCCTTTTAGTGTGCAGACAGGCGAATCACAGGAAGGGGAAGGCCCGCCCACGTACACTGCGGTGTTCGGGAAGACTCTCTTGAAGATCGCCGCGGAGGATCCCCGCGTCGTCGCGGTCACCGCTGCCATGGAACACGGCACGGGGCTCGCTGAATTCGGTCAGCGCTTTCCAAAGCGCTTCTTCGACGTGGGAATCGCGGAACAGCATGGAGTGATCTTTGCCGCGGGTCTTGCCCGCGAAGGTTACCGACCGGTTGTGGCCATATATTCCACCTTCATCCAGCGAGGGTACGACCACCTGATCCATGACGTGGCCATGCAGAATTTTCCTGTGGTCTTTGCAATGGACCGAGCGGGGATCGTCGGTGAGGACGGCCCGACGCACCACGGGGTATTCGACCTTGCCTTTGTCCGGCATATTCCGCATATGACCGTCATGGCGCCTTCGGACGAGGACGAATTGGCGGACATGGTCTTTACCGCTCTTTCGCTCGGTGGCCCGTGCGCCATCCGTTATCCCAGGAGTCATGGGCAAGGCGCGCCGGTCAAAGAAAAGCCGCAGTTGTTGCCGGTGGGTCGAGGTCGAGTCCTGGCGGAAGGTCGGCATCTCGCCATTATCGCGATCGGGTCCATGGTTTATCCCGCGGTGGAAGCAGCCCGATTGCTGGCCCAAGAAGGCACGTCCGCGTGCGTGATCGATGCGCGATTCGTCAAACCGCTGGACCGAGACTTGATAGTTGAGAAAGCAGAACTTACGGGCCGCGTGCTGACCGTTGAAGAAGGAAATATGATGGGTGGTTTCGGGAGCGCAGTGCTGGAATTGTTATCCGAAGAGCAATCGCATCACGTGCGCACCGCCAGAATGGGTATTCCCGACCAATTTGTGGAGCACGGGACACGGGCCGAACTCCTGGAGGAGCTCGGTTTGACGCCGCAAGGCATTGCAAAGCGGGCTCGTGAGTTTATACTGGATGAGCCTACATCCAACCTCCGAGCATTCCCCCTCGGTCAGAGACGATAGGGCATACCAAAAGAAGCGCTCGGTCATCCATGGACAAGGCATTGGAACAAAAAAACCAGGGCCTCGAACCGGATCGGGCCGCGCGGCCGGCGGAGGGGCAAGAATCGCCTGCGGCGTCTGCCCACCTGCAGCCGCGCGCTTCCATCGATCCGGCCAAGATGACCCTGCTCCTCAACGCGGCCAAGGCGCTGGCATCCACCACCGACCTGGATCAACTCCTCAACGTAATCGGAAGCGAAGTCCGCACTGTGCTCGAATGCGAGGGCACCGGAGTGGTCTTGTACGACGAAGAGAGAGATGATTTCTACTGGCGCAGCGTTCAGGACAGGGAAAGTCTGCTCGCGTCCGCGCGGGAGGAGATCAGAATACCCAAGGATCAGGGGGTCGGCGGGTGGGTGTTCAGGACCGGCCACCCCGCGCTGATCCACGATGCGGCCGGCGATCCGAGAATCTACCGCAAGGTGGAGGACAAGTCCGGGTTCCTGACCAGGAACATGATCTGCGTTCCGCTGAAAACCATGGAGAAAGCTCTGGGCGTCTTGTACGCGCTCAACAAGATCGGCGGATCGTTCACCGAGGAAGACGTAGAAATCCTCATGGCGCTCTCCACCAATATTGCCTTGGCTCTGGAGACCGCGGCGCAGTACGAAAAGTTGGTCGCGTCCTACAATGAGCTGGAGCGGCTCAACAGAGTCAAGAACAGGATCCTTAACCACCTCAGCCATGAATTAAAGACCCCGCTCGCCATCATTGAAGCCTCTCTACACAACACGGAACGGAGGATTAGGGCAGAGGGCCTGGACTCGTCCCGATTTCCCTTCGAACGCATCTTTCGCAACCTGGAACGGCTCAAGAGCATCGAGCGTCAAGTGGGCTACATCGTAGAACGAAAGGGATTCCGGGAACGAGAGTTGGTCGCGCGCTTCTTGGATCACCTGAAGGACCTCATCGAGATCGAGAAGGAAGACGAACCGTGGCTCGCGGACGCGCTCGACGCGATCCGTCGTAAGATCGAAGAGCTCTTCCCAAGCGAGTTCGAAGAAGAGGCCGGGGTGTCGGCGCGGGCCGCGTTTCAGGCCGCGGAGTTCCGGGTTCGGCGCATGACTCAGGGCCGAACGCTCACGATAGAATTCCCGCCTCCTGATCCTGCGATCATCAAGCTCCAGCCTCAGATCATGATGTCCGTGATGGACGGCTTGATCAGGAACTCAGTTGAAAACACCCCGGATCACGGAAAGATTGTGGTGAAAGGGAAGCGCGACCCGAACGGGTACCGGATCAGTATCCGGGACTACGGGGTCGGCATTCCGGAAAGCGAGCAGCCCAACATATTCGAGGGGTTCTACCCCGTGCAGGAGCCGGACCTGTACACTTCAGGTCGAAGGTACGGCTTTAACGCAGGAGGCACCGGCACGGACCTCCTGAAGATCAAGATCTTTTCCGAGCGTTTCGGATTCAATATCCGCTTCGAGAGTCACCGGTGTTCGTGCATTCCCACCACGCGCGACCTATGCCCCGGGGACATCACCAAATGCCCATGCTGCCAAAGAATTGAAGACTGTTACGAGAACGGCGGGACCGAATTCGTCGTGGAATTCCCTCCGGAACTGGTCCTGCCAGAAGAACCGCAGTAGGGGCGGGCTTTCAGCCGCCCAAGGGCAAATCCCCCCCGCCCCCCTTTACAAAAGGGGGGTGAGCGCTGCCTCTACCCCTTCCATAAAGGGAACCAAGAGCTGCCTTTCCCCCCTTTTCTAAGAGGTTGCAAGGGCTGCCTCTACCCCTTCTATAAAGGGAACCAAGAGCTGCCTTTCCCCCTTTTCTAAGAGGTTGCAAGGGTTGCCTCTACCCCTTCCCTAAAGGGAACCGAG
>Ga0194126_10000433_pt1 | contig 70203 bp, 60 predicted proteins | sample TA2KigC150mmetaG_FD_148641 | JGI IMG/M metagenome (GOLD analysis project Ga0194126, IMG submission 148641) | Freshwater microbial communities from Lake Tanganyika, Tanzania - TA2015035 Kigoma Deep Cast 150m | ecosystem: Environmental > Aquatic > Freshwater > Lake | place: Tanzania: Lake...
GTCTGTTTCAACGTGTACCTCGAACGGCGGGAGCGGCTCGAGTCGTACCTGGCGCGGCTGCAGAACCTGGCCGGTGACCGGCCTCTCTTGTTGACCGAGTTGGGGTTGGACAGCCGCCGGCACGGCGAAGCGGCGCAGGCCCGGTCGCTGGACTGGCAGATCCGGACCGTCTTCGAGCAGGCGGGTGCGGGCTGCTTTGTCTTTGCCTGGACCGACGAGTGGCATCGCGGCGGGGCGGACATCGAGGATTGGGATTTCGGTTTGGTACGGCGGGATCGGACACCGAAGCAGGCCTGGGAGGCGGTGCGGACGGCAATCGAGCAGGTGCCGTTTAAGGGGGGCGGGAGTTGGCCGAGGGTATCGGTGGTGGTTTGTTCGCGGAACGGGGCGCGGACGATTCGGCAATGCTGTCAAGGGCTGCGCGCCCTCGCCTACTCGAACTTCGAGGTCATTGTGGTCGACGATGGATCGACGGACCGGACGGCGGCGTTGGCTGGCGAGTTCGGTTTTCGCGTGATCCGCACCGAGAACCGGGGTTTGAGCAGCGCGCGCAACACGGGTCTTGCGGCGGCGGGCGGGGAGTTGGTGGCGTATTTGGACGACGACGCGTGGCCCGATCCGGATTGGCTAACGTTTTTGGCGGCGACGTTTGCCGCGGGAGACTACGCGGCGGTGGGGGGGCCGAACATCTTGCCGCCGGGCTCGGGGGTGGTGGCGCAGTGTGTGGACAATTCGCCGGGTGGACCGGTGCATGTGTTGTTATCCGATCGAGTGGCGGAGCATATTCCAGGCTGCAACATGGCGTTTCGCAAAGCCGAGCTCGAGGCGGTGGGCGGGTTCGATGCGCGGTTTCGCACGGCTGGGGACGATGTGGACGTTTGCTGGCGGCTGCAGGAGCACGGCGGGCGGATCGGGTACAGTCCGGGCGCGATGGTTTGGCATCATTGCCGCAACTCGGTGAAGGGCTACTGGCGGCAGCAGCGGGGGTACGGTCAGGCGGAGGCGCTGCTCGAGCGCAAATGGCCCGAGCAATACAACGTGCTGGGTCATGCGAAATGGCGCGGCCGCATTTACGGGCGGGGCCTGACGCATCTGTTGGGAAGTCCGGACCGGGTGTACCAAGGCGTTTGGGGCAGTGCGCCCTTCCAGACGCTCGAGCGGAACTCGCCTCGCCTGGTGCAGGTTTGGCCGACCTTGCCGGAGTGGTTTCTGGTGGCGAGCGGGCTCGGGCTGTTGACGGGGTTGGGGGCGATTTGGCCACGGCTGCTATGGGCGGGGCCGATCTTGTTGTTGGTGGTGGCGACCAGTCTGGGGCATGCATGTTTGAGTGCGGTGGATGCCGTGTTTCCGTATCAACGCGTGCGCGGGATGAAGCTGATGGCGTTGCGTCTCCTAACGGCGTTTCTGCACCTCCTTCAACCGCTGGCGAGGTTGGTCGGCCGGCTCCGCGAGGGTCTGTTGCCGTGGCGAACGCGGCTACCGTGGCGGCTGTCCTGGCCGTGCGCTCGGCACGAGGCGAGTTGGTGTGAACGGTGGCAGGAACCGGCGCGGCGCCTGGAGCGGGTGTCGGCTCAGCTCCGCGCCGGGGGCGGCGTGGTGCAAGCGGGCGGGCCGTATGACGATTGGGATCTCGAGTTGCGCGGCGGTTTGCTCTCGACCGTGCGGTTGCGGATGGCGGTCGAGGAGCACGGCGGGGGGCGACAGATGTTCCGCTTCCGGCTCTGGCCCAAGTACGCAGGCTTGCCCTTGGCGGCGGTGGGATGGCTGGCGCTGCTGGCGGTGGTGGCGGCGTGGGATGGCGGGTGGGGGGCGAGCGCCGTTCTGGCCGCGGTTGTGGGCCTGGCCTGTGCGCGGGTCCTCTTCGAGGCGATGTCGGGTCTGGCGGAAGTCCGGCAGGCGATCCGGCGCGGCAACGATCCCGATGACCAAGGTGTCGGCACGGACAGGGTGGTCGGCGGTGGTGCGGCGGTTGGCGAGGGGGGGCAAAGCCCACATGACGATGGGCGTCCGCGATGAGTGTGGCGGCCTATCGTTCGTTAGCGCCATATGCGTTCCGGCAGTGGCGGCGGCTGCTGACGATCGGCGTGCTGACGTTGCTCAGCTCGTTGGCGGTTGCACTCCAGCCTTGGCCGATGAAGGTGCTGGTCGACTACGCCTTGAGCGGTATTCCGGTGCCTGACGCCGTAGGCGGCGCGTTGGCCAGGTTCGGAATCGAGGTCGGTCCGGTGGTGCTGATTGTGGGCGCGGGAGCGGCGAGTCTCGGCATCTTCGCCCTCAACAGTCTCCTGGACGTCGGGTTGACGTGGTCCTGGGCGGTTGCCGGCCAGCGCATGGTACGCGAGTTGGCCGGGGACGTCTTCGGCCGCCTGCAACGCCGTTCGTTCCGCTATCATCAGCAGCAGCCGGTTGGCGATTCGCTCGACCGGCTCACGAGCGACACCTGGTGCGTGTACCAGATGACCGACGGTCTCCTGATCTCTCCTGCACAGCAGTTGATCATGCTGGGCGCGCTCGGTGTGGTGGCGTGGCAACTGAACGCCGAGTTGGCCGTTTATTCTCTGCTGACGGCACCGTTGATGGCCTGGGCTACTGTCAAGTTCGGCAACCCGCTGAAGCGGCGAGCTCGACTGGCCCGCGAGGCTCGAGCGCGGTTGGTCAGCTTCGTTCACCAGACGCTCTCCTCGATCCCGGTCGTCCAGGCGTTCGCCACGGAACATCGGAACTGGGACCGGTTCCACGCGCTGGCGGCCGACTCGGTGGCGGTCTCGCAGCGCGGCGCCCTGGTCACCAGCCACTACACGCTGGTCACGGGTTTGATCGCGGTGTCGGGGACGGCGCTGATTGTCTATGTGGGTGGGCGACAGGTGCTGGCGGGCGCGCTGACGATTGGCGGTTTCATGGTGTTCTTGGCCTACCTGCGGACGTTGCAGGGAGCGGCGGAGGGGTTGATCAAGCTTTACGGGGCGCTTAAACCGGTCGAGGCCAGCATCGATCGCGTCCTCGAGGTCCTCCGCAGCGGCGAGGACGAGGTGGTGGAGCGGACTGGGGCGATCGCGCGAGTGGCATCGGCCGCTGGCCCTAGGGGCGCAATCCGCTTCGAGCAGGTCACCTTCGGTTACGTGCCGGGCCGGCCGGCGGTCGAGAGCGTAACGTTCGAGGTGCGGCCGGGCGAAACGGTTGCATTGGTGGGTGCCACGGGTGCCGGCAAGAGCACGTTGGCCTCGTTGGTCGCAAGGTTTTACGACCCGTGGTCGGGGCGGATCACGCTGGACGGGCACGATCTGCGCGACGTGCGATTGGCGGAGTTGCGGGCGCAGATCGCCTTGGTCTTCCAGGAATCGTTCCTTCTCCCGCTCAGTGTGGCGGAGAACATCGCCTACGGCCGGCCGGAGGCGACCCGCGAGGAGGTTGTGGCGGTGGCGCGCGCGGCGAATGCGGACGAGTTCATTCGGCGGCTGCCGGAGGGTTACGACACGGTCCTGGGCGAGCGAGGCGCCACCTTGTCGGGTGGCGAACGGCAGCGCATCGCGATTGCCCGCGCGATGTTGAAGGACGCGGCGGTGCTCATCCTGGACGAACCCACCTCGGCCCTCGACGGTTGGAGCGAGGCCCCAATCCTGGAGGCGGTCGAGGTGTTGAGGGCGGGTCGAACCACGTTGATCATCGCGCACCGGCACTCGACGGTGCGCCAGGCCGATCGCGTGCTGGTGCTCGAGCAGGGGCGGGTGGTCGAGGAGGGGACGCCGGCGCAGTTGCTGGCGCGGGGGGGGACCTACGCGCGCTCGATGGGATTGCAGGAAAGCCGATCCCAACTCCCCGCGGAGGTGGCGGCATGAATCGTCGATCCGCCGAAGGGATGTTGCCGGGCACGGGGGCCGATGTGGCCGGTGGAGCGACTGGTCCCTCGGACTTGGGCGCCGTCGGCACGCCGGGGATCGCGGGCCCTACCGGCATGGGTGTGGACGTCTGGTGGATGCGACTGGGGCGGTACGGCCTGGGCCAGTGGCGCAGCCTGCTGCTCATTCTGGGGTGCATCGTGCTGACGGTAGCGATGGACGTGCTGCGGCCTTGGCCGTTAAAGCTGATCATTGACAACGTGCTCGAGGGCGAGGCGTTGCCGGCGCCGGCGGGTTGGCTCGAGTCGTTACCTGGCGGGGCGTCCAGGCCTGGTTTGTTGGCGTGGTTGACCTTGGGCACGATCGTTCTGTTTCTGGTCGGTTGGTTGGGCAAGATGGTTCAGCAGTACCTCCAGGTTGGGGCGGGCGCGCGCATGGTCTACGCCTTGAGCGCGGATGTGTTTCGCCATCTGCAACGGATGTCGCTGCGGTTTCACGGCCGGCAACCGACAGGCGACTTGGTCAAGCGGGTCACGAGTGACACGGGTTGCGTCCGCGAACTGGTCGTCGAGGCTGGGTTGCCCCTGGTGACGTCGCTGGTGACCTTGGCGAGCATGCTAGGGGTGATGTGGAACCTCGACGCCGCTCTGGCCATGATCGCGCTGGGGGTGGCGCCGTTGCTGGGTGTGTGCATCTGGTTTTTCGCCGGTCCCATGAACGGACGCAGCTACGCCTATTACGCCTGTCAGGGCGTCGCCATGGCCAGGGCCGAACAGACCCTGACCGCGCTCCCCCTCGTGCGCGCCTTCGCCCAGGAAGACCGCGAACAACGGCGCTTGGATGGGGCCTGGCGCGACAGCGACTCCGCCTACCTTCGCCTCACTTCTTCGCAGCTCCAGTTCAAGGTGGGCACTGGCACGGTGAGTGCACTTGGCACGGCTGCGGTGCTTGCCTTTGGGGGATTTCGCGTGCTTTCGGGTGACCTGACCGTGGGCGGCCTGGTGGTTGTTCTGAGTTACGTGGCTTCGCTCTATGCGCCGCTCGAGACGCTGGCCTATCTGTCGACGAACCTCGCCTCGGCCGCCGCCGGGGCCAAGCGTGTCTTCGAGGTATTCGACCGCGCCCCGGAGGTGACGGAGCGGCCCGGAGCCCGGGTTTGGGCGGGCGCCGCTCGGCACGGGATGGGTGCTGGGCACATCCGATTCGAGGGTGTCACCTTCGGCTACGAGCCGGGGCGGCCGGTTTTGCGCGATCTCGACCTCGAGGGTCGGCCCGGTGAGACGATCGCGCTGGTGGGCGCCAGCGGCGCCGGCAAGAGTACTGTTCTCGCGTTGATCCCGCGGCTCTACGATCCGTGGGAGGGTCACATCGCGTTGGACGGGGTCGATCTGCGCGAGTTGACCCTGGCCAGTCTGCGCCGCCAGATCTCGACGGTCCTCCAGGACCCCTTTCTGCTGCCGCTGAGCGTGGCGGAGAACATCGCCTACGCTCGACCCGCCGCGAGCCGCGACGAGGTGGTCCGTGCCGCTGTGGCGGCCCAGGCTGACGAGTTCATCCGCCAACTGCCGCAAGGGTACGACACCGTCATCGGCGAGCGCGGCGCCACTCTATCGGGCGGTCAACGCCAACGATTGGCCATCGCCCGGGCGCTCCTGAAAGACGCGCCGGTGCTGATTCTGGACGAACCGACCTCGGCTCTGGATGGCGAGACCGAGTCGGTCTTGCTCGAGGGCATGTACCGCTTGATGGAGGGGCGAACGACGATTCTGATCGCGCACCGGTGGTCGACGGTGCGGCGGGCGACGCGGGTTTGCGTGCTAGAAGGGGGGCGGATCTGCGAGGGGGGTACGCACGATGAGTTGCTGGCGCGCAGCGGCGTCTACCGCCGGCTGAGCGCCCTCCAGTGCGAAGGGGGTGCGACATGAGGATCTGCCTCGTCTCGCAGGAGTACCCGCCCGAGACGGCCAAAGGCGGGATTGGCACGCAGACTTACCTTAAGGCGCATGGGTTGGCGGCCATGGGTCACGAGGTCTACGTCCTGTCGCGCTCACCCTGCGGCCGACGAACCGAGACCCAAACCGGCCGCGTGCAAGTCCTCCGCCTTCCCGCGCCGGCGGACCGTTTCCCGGTTCACACCGAGTTGGTCGATTGGCTCAGTTACAGTGTCGAGGTGGCTGCGGCGGCGAGCGAGTTGGCGGCGCGGGTGAAGCTGGAGCTGATCGATTTTCCGGAGTGGGGAGGCGAGGCCTACGCGTTTTTGCTGAACCGGACGAGGTGGCATCGCGTCCCGGTGGCGATCCATTTGCACGGTCCATTGGTCATGTTCGCCCACGCCCTGCATTGGCCGGCTTTGGACTCGGAGTTTTATCGCGTGGGGACGTTCATCGAGTCGACTTGCCTCCGGTTGGCCGACGCGGTGTATTCCTCGAGCCGCTGCTCGGTGGACTGGTGCGCCAAGCATTACGGGCTCGACGCGGAGCGCACGCCCGTCATCCATACCGGGATCGACACGGTGCACTTCGCGCCGGGGCGAGGACGCCCGTCGCGCCGGCCAACGATTGCCTTCGTGGGGCGGGTGGCGCGGAACAAGGGGGTTTTCGACTTGCTGGCCGCCAGTGCGGCGTTGGCGGGCGAGATTCCGGGGCTGCACCTGAGGATTCTCGGCCGAGGCGAACCCAAGGTGGTCGAGGAGCTGCGTTCTGAGGCGAGCCGACTTGGGGTCGAGGGCATACTCGAGTTGGTCGGGTATGTCTCGAGGGAGGAGTTGCCCGAGCAACTGACCCAGGCTCATGTGTTCGCGGCACCGTCGGTTTACGAGGGGGGGCCTGGGTTCGTCTATCTCGAGGCGATGGCCTGCGGTCTGCCGGTGATTGCCTGCGCGGGGAGCGGCGCGGCGGAAGTGATTCAGCACGGCGAGAATGGGTTGCTTGTGGCTCCGCGGGACGTGCCGGCGTTGACGGCGGCCCTGCGGTCCTTGTTGGGCGACCCCGGTCGGCGCGAAGAGATGGGCCGACGCGCGCGTCGGTTCGTGTCCGAGGAAGCGGAGCGCTCGCGCTGCTTGCAGCGGATCGAGGCCTTCTTCACCACCGTGGCGGCGCGAACCGCCGCGACGAGCGCCTGAGCCGGCACCATGGACGACTTAGCCCTGACCACGATGCTGACTGGGATTAGCGACGCGCGGTTGACGCGGTCGCGGTGGCAGCGTTTGCTGCCCGCCGGACCGACGGAGACGGTCTTTCTGACGTTGGCCTGGCAGACCGCCTGGTGGGAGTGTTTCGGTCGGGGAGACCTGCTCTGGGTGGCGGCGGAGCGCGACGGCGAACTCGACGGGGTCGCGCCGTTGTTCTGCGATGGCGGCATGATCTTCTTCACCGGCTCGGGTGGATCGGACTACCTCGATTTCGTGGGGGATGTGGGCGGTGCGGGAACGCTGGCGGCGTTGCTCGATCGGGCGCGGGCGGCGGTGCCTGGGTTCCTCGGGTTCCGCTTCTACCATGTGCCAGTAGGGTCACCGACGGGGAGGTTGCTGGGCGAGGTGGCTGGCCGGCTCGGGCTGGTGTTGTTCGATGAAGGCGAGTTGCCGGCGCCGGCGCTGGACTTGGCCAAGGACCCCGGTGCGGCCCGGACGGCTGCAGAGAAGGACAACTTGGTGCGGCGCGAGCGTTGGTTTCGGCGGGCTGGGGAGTTGACGGTCGAGCAGATGCGGGATGCGGCGGCAATCGGGCCGCATCTGGAGGATTTCTTCGCCCAGCATCTGGCGCGATGGGCGGGGACACCGTACCCGAGTCTGTTCACGGACGAGGCGCAACGGCGGTTTTATCGGCGCCTGACCGAGTTGGCGGGGGCGGAAGGATGGCTCCGCTTCACGCGCGTGCTGTGGGAGGGTCGCCCGATCGCGTTCCACTATGGCTTCTGTTACCAGGGGAGTTACCTGTGGTACAAGCCGACCTTCGACATCGAATGGGCGCAGCGGTCGCCCGGGGCGGTGCTGCTGCGGCAGTTGTTGCTGGCGGCGCTGGCCGAGGGCGCGCACACGTTCGACTTCGGATTGGGCGACGAACCGTTCAAGCGCCGGTTTGCGAGCCGTGTGGCGACGGTGCGGACTTGGGGACTCTATCCGCCCGAGTCGTTGCCAGAGGCGCGGGGCGCCCAGCCCATCACGTCATGAAAAGGGTCTTGGTGCTGAGCCCCCATCCGGACGACGAGGCCATCGGCTGCGGTGGGACGTTGCGCAAGCACGTGGTCGAGGGGGACGTGGTGGAGGTGGTGTTTCTGACCTCGGGCGAACGTGGCGGGCACGGCCAATCGCCCGCGCGCACGCGGCAGCTCCGCGAGGGGGAGGCGCGCCGCGCGGCGGCGGTGTTGGGCATTGGCCGGGTCGAGTTTTGGGGTGAGCCGGATGGCGGGTTGGCGCCGACGGCGGCGCTGACGCGGCGGCTCGAGGGGCGGCTGCGGAGGCGGCGGCCGGCGGTGATTTACCTGCCGCACCCGCGGGAGCAGCATCCCGATCATCGGGCGACGGTGCGGTTGCTGCGCGCCGCCTTGGCGGGCGAGGGTGCGTCGATGATTCGCCCGGCGATACGGATGTTCGAGGTTTGGACGCCGCTGCAGCGGCTGGACGAGATTGTGGACATTTCCGCGTTTGTGGATCGGAAGCGGGCGGCGATTCGGGCCTATCGCAGCCAGTGCGCGGTGGTGGCGTTCGACCAAGCTGCACTCGGGTTGAACCGGTACCGTGGGGAGATGCACAGTTGGCCGGGGGGCAATTACGCCGAGGTCTTCTCGATCTTGCGCCTGTGATTTACCACATCTTCGCCAACCGATCGAACGCAGGCGACTGGCTGTCGGCGCGGGGCATCCAGGCGCTGTTAGCGCCGTGGCGGGTGACCGAACTCCTGTGCGACACGCCTTTCGTGCCCGAAACCCTCGCCGCACTCGAGACCGCAACGGACCGGGATTTCATCGTGATTGGCGGAGGCGGGTTGTTCATGGATTATTTTGTCCCGTTTTGGGAGGGCTTTCGCCCGATGGCCGAGCGGGTGCCCTTTGCGATCTGGGGCGCGGGTTGTTGCGACATGAAACGCGAGGCCACGCGGCTGCCGCTGCCTTTGTTGGGGGCGATGGTGGATCGCGCGCGGCTGTGCGTGGTGCGGGACGAGTTGACGCGGCAATACCTTGCTCGGCCGGGCTTAGCTGAGCCGGTGCCCTGCCCGGCGCTGATCTCCGTGGTCACGGCGCCACCGACGGATCGTGGACGGTTGCTGCACGTTGACCATCTCGACAACGTGGGGGTGGAGGTTTATGAGGAGATGGTGCGCGTGGGCCGAGCTTTTTCGGAACGAACCGGTCGCGTATACAGCCAGACGAACAACTTGTTGCCCGCCGGCCAGACGTTGGCCCTGCAGCGGATCGTCCAGCTCTATGCCGCCGCGGACCTGGTGCTCACCTCGCGGCTGCACGGGTGCATCCTGGCGTTAGCAACGGGCCGAAGGGTGCTGGTGGTCTCCGGGGATAGAAAGGTCGAGTCGTTCATGGCTGCGGCTGGGCTCAGCGACTGGGTGGTCGACCTCGACGCGGTGGGGCGGTTGCCGGAGCGCCTCGAGCGCTTGGCCGAACAGGAAGTACCGGTGGCATTCGTCGAGAGAGCGCGCGCGCAGAACCGCGCGGTGGCGACCCGGCTGCGTTCCCTTCTCGCGGCGCAGTTGGAGCCTCACAGACGACGATGAAAGCGATCGTCACCGGTATGATTGCCAGCTACCCTGTGGGCGGGGTCCTGTGGGATTATGCGCAATATGCGCTGGGCTTGGAGCGGTTGGGGTACGAGGTGTACTACCTCGAAGACACAGGTTGGCAGACGTACGATCCGAGGCGCGGCGAGTATGGTGAGGACGGTCGATACGGGGTCGAGTTCTTAGGCGCGTCGCTCGCGCGGCTCTCGCCAACGTTAGGGCGGCGGTGGCATTTCCGCTGCATGGATGGGCAATCGTTTGGGGTGTCCCGGGCGGAGTTGGCGAAGGTGGTGGCGTGTGCGGATGTCTTCCTCAATGTCTCGGGCGGCACGCTGCTGCGCGAGGAGTATATGCCGTGCCGGCGGAAGGTGTTGATCGACACGGACCCGGGCTGGAATCACTTTCGAAATTTTCCGCGCTGGGATGCGCAACCTGGTTGGCAGGGCTCGAACGGTTACCGGGCGCATGATTACTTTTTCACGTATGCGGAGCGTCTGGGCGAACCGGACTGTGTGTTGCCGGACATGGGACTGCGGTGGCAACCGACTCGGCCACCGGCGGTGCTCGACCTTTGGCAGGCCGAACCGCCTGGGGAACAGTGGTCAACGGTCCTGACGTGGAAGAATTTCGCGGAGACGATTCGCCACCAGAGCGTCACGTACGGCACCAAAGAGATGGAGTTCGGCAAGGTACAGGAGTTGCCCCGGCGCGTGCCTGCGAGATTCGAGTTAGCGGTGGGGGGTGCGGCGGCGCCGGTCGAGGCCTGGCGCGGTTTGGGTTGGTCGGTGGTGGAGGCGCAGGGCGTATCGGGGACCCTGGAGGATTATCGGCATTACGTTCAGCGGTCGCGCGGCGAGTTCAGTGTGGCGAAGAACGTGTATGTGGCTACGCGCAGCGGCTGGTTCAGTTGTCGGTCGGTGTGCTACTTGGCCGCAGGGCGACCGGTGGTGGTGCAGGATACTGGGTTTTCCGACTTCATCCCCACCGGCGAAGGACTGTTCGCTTTCGCCGACCTGGACGGAGCAGTGCGTGGGATCGAGGCGGTGGAGGCCGATTACGCGCGGCACCAACAGGGCGCGCGGCAGATGGCGCGGGCGCACTTTGACTCGGACCGTGTGCTGGGTGACCTCCTGCGAGGCATAGGATTGTAGATTGGGGGCGCATGAACGCAGACGAACTGAACGACATCGTGGGCGGTTGGGACCCTGCCGGGTTGCCAACCAACATCCGGGTGGGGGCCGGCTGTTTCCTAGAGCGCAAGGAAAGCTTCAAACGTTTCCGCAGCCGGCGGAATCCAGGCTTGGCGCTCGGCGACCGCGTGAAGGTTTACACGTGGACGGAGTTCAACGTCGAGCCGACCGGCCTGGTCGAGGTTGGCGACGACTCGACGCTCGTGGGCGCGGTGTTCATGTGCGCCGAGCGCATCCGCATCGGGAAGCGGGTGATCGTGTCCTACAACGTCACGATTGCGGACTGCGATTTTCACCCGCGCGATCCGGACGTGCGCAAGGCGGACGCGATGGCCAATGCCCCGCAGGGCGACCGGAGTCGGCGCCCGGTTCTGGAGGCGCGACCGGTGGTGATTGAGGACGACGTTTGGGTGGGCATCGGCGCGATCCTCCTCAAGGGCGTCCACATTGGCCGAGGAGCGCGGATTGGCCCGGGCGCCGTGGTGACGCGAAGCGTCCTAGCCGAAGGCGCGGTGCTGGGGAACCCGGCCCGGGCCGTCGAGTTCCTCGAGCTTCGATCAGGGAAGAGGAGGCGGAGTTGAAACGGTGCGTGCCCAGGTCGAAGTCGTTGGGGTCGTTTGGCGTGTGGAGCGGGCTCCTGTCCGTTAGGGGAGTTGACTGGGCACGATGAGCGAGGGCATGTCACTCGAGCACGATTGGTTTCCGCGGCCCCTACCGGCCAACGTCACCATTGGGGAGAGGAGTTGGTGGTACAGTTCGTTCGCCTGCCTGCATTATCGAAGCCGGAAACCCCACGGCGTGCGGGTAGGCCGGGACAGCGGCATCTACCACGGCACCTTCTTCGAGCTCGGTCCCGATGGCGAAGTCGAGATTGGCGACTATTGCACGTTGGTCGGGGCGATCATTTGCACCAACAGCCGGGTGGTCATCCGGGACTACACCTTCATCGCGCACGAAGTCATCATCGCGGACCGCTTCGCGGCCCAGCCGTTGGCGGAGCCAGGGGGGCCGGTGCCCGTGGGCGGCGGCCCGAGCGAGATTGTGATTGGGGAAAACGCTTGGATTGGTGCGCGGGCGATTCTGTTGTCCGGGGCGACGATCGGAGAAGGCGCCATCGTGGGAGCGGCAGCCTTTGTGGATTTCCCGGTGCCGCCCTACGCGGTGGTGGCTGGGAATCCGGGTCGCCTGGTGGGTCGGACGCGCTGAAGGGGGGTGTTGGGGGTGCGAGCGAAGGGGGCTCGGAGGCGGATCGGATTGGGTGGCTGACCTCAGGAGGCGGCACGCAAGGCTCGCACGGGGGATAGGCGGGCGGCTTTGAGCGCCGGGTAGAGGCTGGCGAGGATCCCGACTGCGCCGCTCGCGGCGAGGGCGAGAGCGACGGCCTCTTGGGTGAGGAGGGGCGGGATGCTCGTAGGGTCGAGGAGGGTGAAGGCGTGGATGACCGCAACGGCGGCGAGGAGCCCGAGCAGGCCGCCCGCTAGGGCCAGGGCGGTGCCTTCAACCAGAATCTGGCGGAAGATGTCGGTGCGGGAGGCGCCCAAGGCTTGGCGGAGGCCGATCTCGCGGATGCGCTCGTTAAGGCTGGCGAGCATAATGTTGGCGATCACAATGGCGCCGATGATGAGACTAATCGCTGCCAGCACCCCGCCGGTCAGCCGGGCGTTCTGCGTGGCTTCCGCAACCCGCGCCTGCCAGTTCTCTTCCGTGAAGAAGTAAAAGTCCTCGATGCCCCGATGAGTTTGCATGAGGACGTTCTTGGCCTGCTGCAGGCCTTGGTCGAAGTGGGCAAGGTCGCGCACGCGCAGGGAGATGCTGGTGGGTTGGAGGGGGCGGCAATGGGTCGGGTCGTAGACCGGGCGCAGTTTCATCCAGGCCGTCCGAAGCGGCACGTAGATGGTGGCGTTCTTGTTGTCGAAGATATGCCGTTCATTGCGGCCGGAGCCGCGACGGCGTGTCGGCCCCGCCTCGCCGAGGTCGCCGCGCTGCCCGGCCAGTTCGCGCCGACGCCGGTCGCGCTCGCTTTCGTAGTGGGCGAACATGCCGATGACGGTGAACGGCTGTTGGTTGACGAGGATGATCTGCCCGAGGGGGACGAGGTCGGCGCCGACTTCCTGGGGTGCGCCGAACAGGGCGTCGCGGACGGCCGTGCCGATCACGCAAACGCTGCGCGCGGTTTCGTCGTCGAGTTCGTTGAACATGCGGCCGTGGGCGAGTTGGTGGTTGTTCAGGGCGAGGGCGTTGGGAGTGGTGCCGAGGAAGCTCCAGGGGATGAAGTGCTGGGTCTGGCGACTGACGACGATGTCCGGGAGCCGCAGTTCGGCGGCCACCGACTCGAGGAGTGGGGCGGAACGCTCGAGGGCTTCGACGTCGCGGATGGTCAAGCCGACGGCCTGTTGGGCGAGGTGACTTTGATAGCTCGGCACATCGGTCTCGTAGACATCCACCTTCTGCACGCCGCCAATCGCGCGCAAGGCCTCGAGCATGGCCCGCTCGTTGCCCCGAGCGATCGCCAGCGTGGTCACCAAGCTCACCACGCCGCAAATCACCCCCGTCAGGGTGAGGAGCGAGCGCAGCTTGTGCGTCCATAATTCGCGCCCACCGCTCAGCAGGGCTGCCCAGAGAGTCAGGCCGGGCCGAGGCGCGGCGCGAGTTTCAGGGGGGGGACACCTCTGGCCGAACCGCTCCCCCAGGCGCGTCAGCGCCGGCCCTGGCGCTGCCCAGGGCTGCGCTAAGGGCGAGTCTGAGAGCGATCGAGCCGAGGTCGCGCGCATCGATGACCAGGCTCGCGGGGAGGCGGTCGGGCCTTTCGGGCCTCTCCGCGAGCGCGGCGCCGGCCTGCGGGCGAGCGTCGTGGCGCGTCTGGCGTCAGCCGTGGCCAGCCAGGAGAAAGCACGAGCGGCGATCGGCTTGGGACGCCGCAGCCGAGCGGGGCTTGGGTCCGGGGCGCAAGTCACGGGACGCGCCGCGAGGGGCGGCAGGCCTTTGGGTTGTCTGAGGTTGGGGCGGTCTGGCATGGGCCAGGCTCAACTGCGCAGGGCGCGGGCCCACGCCGGCGGAGGGGTCGGCGGGATCACCTTACGTTTTCAGATTGCCATTTCGGATTCGATAGCATCACTTATGGATGCATGCAGAAACACAAATGTCAATACGTGGCCGGTGTGAGCGGCCGGGGGCGGCTCGGCGCCGGACGATGGGGCATCCTTTGGGGTTTGCTCTGGGTTTCGGTTTTGGGGGGCGGCGTTGGCGTGAGCGCGCACGAGGTGGGGGAGGAGTTGGCGGAGGCGGCGCAGCGGTTGGTGGCGTCGCTGAGTGTGGAGCAGCGGGCCCAGGCGACCTTCGACATGGGCGATCCGGCGCGTCGGGATTGGCATTTCGTGCCGCGCGACCGCCGAGGCCTACCGGTGAAGGCGATGAGTCCGGCGCAGCGGCAACTCGCGCATGGGTTGCTGGCGAGCGGGCTGAGCCACCGCGGCTATCTCAAGGCCACGACCATTATGAGTCTGGAAGCGGTGCTGCAAGACTTGGAGCAGGGGCGGGGGCCGGTGCGCGACCCGGAGCTGTACTATTTCAGTGTTTTCGGCGTGCCGTCGGCGAAGGGAACGTGGGGTTGGCGGGTCGAGGGCCACCACCTGTCGTTGAGCTTCACAGTGGTTGCGGGCGTGCCAGCGGCGGTGACACCGTCGTTTCTGGGGAGTAATCCGGGCGAGGTGCGCGCCGGTTCGCGCGCCGGTCTGCGGGTGTTGCAGCGCGAGGAGGATCTGGCGCGGGAGTTGGTGAAGTCCCTGGATAGCCGGCAGCGCCAGGTGGCGGTGTTCAGCGACCGGGCGCCGAGCGACATCGTCACGGGGCCGAACCGCGCGGCGGGGAGGCTCGAGCCGGCGGGGTTGGCGGCGGCGCAGATGACCGCTGGGCAGCAGGCGTTGCTGGTTGCTTTAATGGAGGAGTATGTGTTGCGGCACCGACCGGAGTTGGTGCGGTCGGAGTGGGAGCGGATTCGGGCGGTGGCGCGGGATCAGCTCTACTTCGCTTGGGCGGGCGGGTTCGAGCTGGGGCAGGGGCACTACTACCGGGTGCAAGGCCCGACCTTCATCTTCGAGTACGACAACACCCAGAACGGCGCGAATCACATTCACACGGTTTGGCGCGACTCCGCCAACGACTTTGGCGACGATCCCCTGCGCCGGCATTACGAACAAGTCGCCCACCCGCGGTGAGGCCGTCCGCAGGCCGCCAACTCCGGGAGCGCGCGTTCGGGGGCAACCCAATGGACGGTCCAAGACTTTGCGAGGGAACATGGGAGGGGGGCAGAAACATGGGGGCAGAACCAACTGACGAAGCGACCGTCACGGCCACACCCGAAAGGCGATAAAGCCTCTGCATGAACCACCTGGTAGGGCCGGACCGCCGGGCCGGCCGCTCGAACTCGGTGGCTAGTAGCCCTCAGTCTATGGTGTGCGGTTCACCTGCAGGCGATAGAAACGGTGCGAGGAAGCACCTGACGGAGCATCGGCAAGTTCGACCCAACCGGCAGCCCCGTGGAAGACCGCCAGGGTCTCCCAGCCTGGCGAGGGGAACGAAGAGGTTGTTTGCCAGAGGTACTGGAAACCGGGTGCCAGCCAGGCGCGGGCCCGAATCGACTCCGCGGCACGGCTGGTTTGCTCGATGCGGGCGTTGACGTGTGAGCACCCCGCGTAGAGAGGGACCAGGTCGCTGTGCCACCCCCCTTGGAGGCCTTGAACCCATCCGCCGGCGAACAGGCGCTCGCCCTGGAGGAGGAGCAACCGGACGAGCGACGAGCCACTGCCGACGAATCGAGTCCAACGTTCCGTCCGGGTTTAATCGTGCCAGGGTCCAGGTGCGCTGTGGACCGGTGGAGAGGATGCCACCTTGCACGAGAATCCGATCGTCGGGCTGCACGGCCACAGACCAAATCTGTCCGGCGACCAAGCTGTCTTCGTTCAAGGAGTCGAGCTGACCGTCTGGCTGCAAGCGCCCCAATCCCGTCCGCACCTGGTTTCCGATGCGGTTGAAGGAGCCGGCCACTACGAGCCGGCCAGCGCGGTCCAACCCGATAGCGTCTACCGCATTGTTCGCGCCTTCACCGGTATGGAAGGTAGCATCGACGCTCCCGTCCGCAAAGAGGCGGACGATCCGGCCAGCCGGAGTGCCATCGTACGACGTGAACGTCCCGCCCAACACGATCCGGCCATCGGGCTGAATCACCAGCGTGTTGACCCAACGATCCGGCCCGGCTCCAGGCGCGAAGGTGTCATCCCGCCGACCGTCCGGGTAAAACCGCCCGACGGCGATCGAAGCAATGCCACTACCAGGAACTCCTGCGACAACAATCCTGCCATCAGGCTGGCTGGCGGCCGCGGCAGGGAACGGCAAACCCGGCGCCGGGCCGAAAGCCGGGTCCACAGCTCCCGGATACAGCGGCGCTGGGTAAACCGTCAGACGAACGGGAGTCGACGTGAATGCGCTCAGAGCGTTCTCGATGCGTACCGAATAATCACCGGAATCCTGCGGCGCCGGGTTGGCGAACAGAAGAGCTGGTCCGGTGGCAGCGGGAATCGGATGACCGTCTTTGAACCATTGATACGCTGGCAGCGGAAAGGCCTTGGCCTCGACCTGAAAGCCCACTTGCCGACCGGCAAACACCTCCGCCGAAACGGGGAAAGAGATAACAAGCGGCGGGGTCGGAGGCGGATTGCCCAGGCGGACCTTCGCGAGCTCGCGTCGGGCGGCTCCATCCAATCCGGTGAACCAACCCGCTGCAAGCAGCTCGCCATCTGGCCCGCCCTCGACGATCGTCACCCGACCGTTGAAACCGGTGCCGGGATCGAAAGTAGGATCCGGACTGCCGTCCGGCAGGAGGCGGGCGATGTTCCGACTGGCCACGCCCCGGTAGGTCTCGAACTCGCCAGCGATCACCAGGCGGCCGTCCGGTTCAACATGCACGTCGAGGATGTCCGTGTATTGCCCGCCCGCGACACTCCACCCCGGATCGAATGTGGGGTCCACACTGCCATCGATCTTCAGTCGGGCGATGCGGAGCACGGAACGGCCTCCTACCTTGTCAAAACGCCCCGTAACGTACGAGTCCCCATTGGCCAAGGCCGTGATCGAGTGAATCGCAAGTGGGCCTTGAGATTCGAGGGCCACCGGCGTGAAGGTGGCGTCCGGACTCCCGTTCGGAAGCAGCCGCCAGATGCGGTTGGCGATCGCCACCACCAATCGGCCATCGGGAAGTTCAGCCGCACAGATGACGTCCCCAGGCGGTCGTTCGAACGAGGATATCCGCTGCCCACGGCCGTCCACCTTGACCAGCGAGACTTTGACACGACTCTCCTCCAGCGAAAACCAGCCCCGCATCAGGAGGTGGCCATCGATGGTGACGAGCAACTGCTCGACTTTCGTGACCCCGAGGCCCGTGAGGCTGAAGCCGTCATCCAATGCACCCGAGTTGTGCAACACCGCTCACCCGCTCCGGACGGCGCCGTTCACTTCGCGAAATTCACCTCCTATGGCAACCCGGCCGTCCGGCAGGCAAGCCACGGTCTGGACCATGGCGTTTGGGTCCAGACTCACAACAAAAGACGGGTCTCTTCGACCGTCGGAGAGAAGGCGGCAAAAGCTCGCGGCTGATGACGCCGCGCTACCGCGGTAGCTGCCCACCAGGATTCTGCCGTTGGCTTGTTGGTGCGCGGCATAGACAGAGCCATAAGCCCAATCGTCCGGCGCGAACGCCAACACCGGTTGCCCAGGCCAGCGCAGGCGAGGGTGGACGTCCACCCGCGCCGGGACACTGCTCGTGGCCCCGCTATCGCCAACGACCGACAACTGATAAAGGCCGGCGTTCTCAGGCAGCACATTCCTCAGGAGCAGAACAGGATTCGTTTGGCCTGGCAGATCGCGATCCTCAAAACGCCACTGAAAAAGTGGGGGCGGGTAGCTTTCCACCTTTCCCGCTAGCGTTACATCGGCCCCGGCTTTGACGGACTGCGGCCGGGGTTGCTCCAGGATCCGCGGCCCCACCGGAAACGGCTCCTCTAGAAACACTCGTCCGACGCTCTGCTGTGGCGCCCCTCCGACCGTGGCGAAGGCGCCCGCGAGCACCAGACGGCCATCGGGCTGAAGCAGGAGTCTGGAAACTGAGGGCTCGAGATCAGCCCAGCGCGACGTCAGGGTCGGCAGCCATGCCCCATCCCGCGACCCGTCCGGCATCAGGCGGGCCATACTAGTCGCCGGCTGGCCGCCGACCGAAGAGAAGCTCCCGCCGACGAGGATTCGGCCATCGGAAAGCGGCAAGAGGTCTCCCAACCAAGCCCCGCGCTCGAACCCAGGGAGGAAGTCTTCGTCCAAATCCCCCTGCTCGCGAACGCGAAGAAGGGAGTTCCTGTGTCCCGCGGGGTCGCGAAAGCTCCCTCCGACTAGAATGCCATAGCCGGGCTGCTCGATTACGGCGCTAACGAAGAACGACTCGGTCTGTCGCACCTTCTCCGACGTGAGGGCAAACGAGCGATCCAACGTCCCATCCGCGTTCAAGCGGGCTACCAACTGAGTCGGGTGTGAATCGATCTCGATGAAAGGTCCTCCGACCAGAATTCGGCCGTCGGCCTGGCGGGCCAAAGCCTGGACGCCGCCTGCGCTAAGCCCTGCCCCAAACGCGAACTCAAGGGAGCCACTGGTCGTAAGGCGACACAACCGGTTCGCCTCGATCCCGCCCAGGTGCGTGAACCAACCGCCCAACAGCAACGAACCGTCGGGCAGAACCAGCACCGCCTCCACGAGTTGGTCGGCACCCCCTTGCGGGTCGAACCTCGAAGGCGGCGTTGGTCGAGGTGGCGGGAGTGAGCCTGGGCTACTCGGCCAGGGCCTTTTGCGCGCGGGCCTGGGCGGCGCGTTTGCGTTGGACTTCGTCGAGAATCTTCTTGCGCAGCCGGAGGTTCTTGGGCGTGGCCTCGACGTACTCGTCGGGCCCGATGTACTCGAGGGCGCGCTCGAGCGACATCTTCAGGGGCACATCCAACTGGATGCCTTTGCCTTCCCCTTGCGAGCGCATGTTGGTGAGGTGCTTGGCCTTGCAGGGGTTGACCGGGATGTCGTTGTCGCGGGCGTTTTCACCCACGATCATCCCGCGATACACCCGCTCGCCGGGCTCGACGAACAAGCGGCCGCGCTCCTGGTTCGCATTGAGCGCATAGGCCGTGGCGACGCCGTCCTCGATGCTGACCAGCGACCCGTTTTTGCGCGCGGGGATTTCGCCCCGGTGCGGTCCGTACTCGTGGAAGAGGTGGCTCATGACTCCCAGACCGCGGGTGACGTTCACCAGGTCGCTCTCGAACCCGATCAAACCGCGCATGGGGATCAACGCCTCGAGGCTCACCTGATCGGCGTGGTGCTGCATGTTGGTGATCTCCGCTTTGCGCAGGCTCAGGTCTTCGAGGATGGCCCCCAGGTTGTCCTTGGGGATCTCGAGAAACAACCGCTCGATCGGTTCGAGGACTTGGCCTTGCTCGCCTCTCCGGTAGATCACCTCCGGGCGGGAGACCAGGACTTCATGGCCTTCGCGGCGCATCTGCTCGACCAGAATGGCGATCTGCATCTCGCCCCGGCCGCTCACCAGGAAGATGTTGGGAGCGGGGGTGTCCGCGACCCGCAGGGCGACGTTGGTTCGCGTCTCCTTGAGCAGACGCTCCTTGAGATGTCGGGCGGTGACCAGTTTACCGTCCTGGCCGGCGAGCGGTCCGTCGTTCACGGCAAACTCCATTTGGATGGTGGGCGGATCGATGGGTTTGTGAGGTAAGGGGGCGCGCTCCGCGCCATCCACCAGCGTCTCCCCGATGAACACATCCTCGAAACCGGTCACCCCCACGATGTCGCCCGCATGGGCTTCGGTAACCTCGATGCGTTTGAGGCCCTCGAAGTGGTAGATCATGGTCACCTTGGCGGAGGTGCGGCTACCGTCGCCATGAACGCAGACGGCCGGTTGACCCAGCATGATCTTTCCCGAGTAGATCTTCCCAAAGGCGATTCGCCCGAGGTAATCGCTGTAGTCCAGGTTGGCCACCAACAATTGGAAGCCTTCGCTGGCAAAAGCCCGCGGCGGGGGCACGCGTTTCACGATCGTCTCGAAGAGTGGCTCCATGGTGCCGCTGACATGATCGAGCTCGTACTTCGCGTAGCCTTCCTTGGCGCTGGCGTAGACAAACGGAAAATCCAGTTGCTCGTCTGTCGCGTGCAATTGGAGAAACAGATCGAACACCTGGTCGAGCACCTGTTTGGGCGCCGCATTCTCGCGGTCGATCTTGTTGATGACGACAATCGGCTTGGCGCCCGCCTCGAGCGCCTTGCGCAGCACAAACCGCGTCTGCGCCTGAGGTCCCTCCGCCGCGTCGACCACCAGCAACACCCCGTCGATCATGCTCATCGCGCGCTCGACCTCGCCTCCGAAATCCGCATGGCCCGGCGTGTCCACGATGTTCACGTGGAAGTTCTTGTATTTGAAGGCGGCGTTCTTGGCTCGGATGGTGATGCCCTTCTCCCGCTCGAGGTCCATCGAGTCCATGATGCGCTCTTCCTGAGCGATGGCTTGGTTGGCACGGAAGGTGCCCGACTGCTTGAGCAAGCCGTCGACCAAGGTCGTCTTCCCATGGTCTACGTGTGCGATAATCGCAATGTTGCGGATGTGCTGCATACTCGATCGCTGTCTTCCCAGGGTCCAGGCGGCCGACCGCCGCCACGCGTCCCCACGATGCACCCTGAAGGTGTTGCCCGGTTGGAACCCGCTCCGGCTCCCATCGTCTTGGGGCGAAGCCGTACCTGCCGGGCTGCCCTCCGAGGTACGGGCTAACTCGACCTCGGGAACGACGGCAAGTTGCCGGTAGGCCGCGCAGTCCGCTGCGCGCCGAAAACCGCAAAGGACCCAAAAGGCCGCGGCGCGCAGCGGACTGCGCGCCCTACCGCCGACGGGTCGTCCATCGCGGCGACTGGCGAGTAATGTGGCCCCGCGCCCTAAAACGTCAAGCGCCACGATGCCTCCGCCCGCTCCGGCGCAACGCGTCGAGGTCGAGGAGCGCCAGCAGGACCTCGATCGTGCTCCGGCGATCGTCGAGATCTCACCGGCCGGTCGGGGATGGCTCGGCTGGGATGTGCCCCAGAGCCTGGAAGTGAGTGGACGCGAGCGGGCGTGCCGGTCATAGTGAGCGCATGGACCCAGTGAATAGACCACGGACCGCAGCGCGCCACTTCGCAACGGCCCCTGACGTGACCGTGGCCGGTTGGCCAGGACCGCGAGGATTGGCCCGAGGCGGAGGCGCGCTGGGGGGAATGCGGGTGCGGGCGCTCGCGGGCGCGTTGGCGGGGTTGGGCTTGGCCGGTTTGGCTTCCGGTTGGGCAGCGGAGCCAGCGCCGGATCGAGCGTCGGATGCAGCGGCCACCGCGGCGCTGCTGGCTAACCCGCTGATTCAACAACAGGAGATTCTGTTTGTGGTGCGGCGGCAGTACGCGCCGGACCATCACAACACGGCGACGTTTTTCCCCAAGGCACGCACCGAATACAACAACGGCAAGTTCACGGGTGGAGGGGCCCTCAAGGCCATCGACCTTCGTGCGGGTGGCCGTGTGCGCACACTGATTGAGTTGCCCGAGGGGGTGGTGCGCGATCCGGACGTCCATTTCGACGGTGAGAGGGTGGTGTTTGCGATGCGGCGCGGTTGGGGGGACAGCTATCACTTGTACGAGATCGGGGCGGACGGCACGGGTTTACGGCAGCTGACCTTTGCGGAGGATGTGGACGACTTCGATCCGGTGTATCTGCCGGATGGCGGCATCGTCTTTTCGTCCACGCGCGAGCCGAAGTACTGCATGTGCAATCGTCACATCATGGCGAACCTCTACCGGATGGACGCTGACGGAGCCAACATCCACCAGATCGGCAAGAGCACCCTGTTCGAGGGGCATGCGGCCTTGCTGCCGGACGGCCGGCTGCTGTACGACCGCTGGGAGTACGTGGACCGCAACTTCGGCGACGCGCAGGGGCTCTGGACAGTCAACCCGGATGGCACCGGACCCGCGGTGTACTGGGGCAACAATACGCCGTCGCCGGGAGCCGTCCTCGAGGGGCGGGCCGTGCCCGGGACGCAACGGGTCCTGTGCGTCTTTAGCTCGTGTCATGACCGGCCCTGGGGGGCGCTGGCCCTGATCGACCGGCGCTTGGGCCTGGACGGCCGCGCGGCGGTGGTTCGGACCTGGCCGGCGGAGGCGGTCGACCGGGTGCAGGATACGGGCTGGGAACTGTTCGACGCGTTCGTGTCCGTGCAGCCTAAGTACGAAGATCCGTATCCGCTGGACGAGGGCCACTTCTTGTGTGCGCGGATGACGGGCTCGGGCGAAGCGATGGGGATTCACCTACTGGACCTTTTTGGCCACGAGACTCTCGTCCATGCGGAACCGCCGGGATGTTTCGATCCCATGCCCCTGGGACCGCGGCCGCGGCCGCCGCTGCTGCCGACCCGACGCGATTTCGCCCAGGGCGAGGGCGTTTTTTACATCGCGGACGTCTATGAAGGGGCGCCGATGCGGGGGGTAGCGCGCGGGACCGTCAAGGAGTTGCGGGTGATCGAGTCGCCCGAGAAGCGCTACTGGACCGAACCCGCGTGGAACGGCCAGGGTCAGATGGCGCCGGCGATGAACTGGCACGACTTCAACAACAAGCGCATTTTGGGCACGGTGCCGGTCGAAGCGGACGGCTCGGCCGCATTCGCGGTGCCGGCCGACACGTTTGTCTACTTCCAACTCCTCGACGAGCGGGGTCGGATGGTCGCCTCGATGCGTAGTGGCACCCAGGTGCAGGCGGGCGAACGGGCGGGTTGTGTCGGGTGCCACGACCACCGCCGTCAGGCGCCTTCGGTCGGGCAGGGGCTGCGGGCGTTGGCCTTCGAGCGGCCACCCACTCGGCTCGAGGGCTGGCACGGGCCGCCGCGCCTGTTCAATTACTTAGCGGAAGTCCAGCCGGTGTGGGACCGCCATTGCGTTGGGTGCCACGACTTCGGGCGCGAGGCGGAAACCAAAGTGAATTTGGCTGGGGACCGGGACCTGGTTTTCAACGCGTCTTACAACGAGCTCTGGCGGAAGAAGCTCGTTGCGGCGGTGGGAGCGGGGCCGGCGCAGACCCAGCCGGCGTACGCATGGGGGGCGCACCGCAGTCGCCTGGTCGAGTATCTTGGACCGGAGCACTACGCGGTCCAGCTTACGGCTGAGGAAATCGACCGGGTGGTGACCTGGATCGATCTCAACGCCCCGTATTACCCCTCCTACGCGAGTGCATACCCGGCCAACCCCGCGGGCCGCTCGCCGCTGACCGGCGCTGAGTTAGCCCGGCTCGAGGCGTTGACGGGTGTGGCGCTGCGGAAACAGATGTCGTGGAACGGCAACCGCGGCCCGCAAGTCAGCTTCGACCGCCCCGACCGCAGCCCTTGCTTGCTGGGGATCGGCGACCCGGACACCCCAGGCTACCGCGAGGCGCTTGCCTTGATCGAGCTCGGCCGCGAGCGGCTGCGCGAGCGGCCTGAGGCGGACCAGGATGGTTTTGTGGCGTGTGCGACCGACCAATGGCGTGAGCAGCTCTATGGCGCCCGCCGGGCGCTCGAGGAGCGGAGTCGCACGGCCATTCGGGAGGGGCGGAAGGTCTATGACCAACCGCCTCCCATGGCGGCCGGGTCGGGGGAGTAGGCGGCTGGCGTCGGTGCTGTCCGCACTTGCCAAGGGCGGGGGGTTTACCTAGTTTGCCGCCGCATGAACACGTCCATCCGGATCCGGCTTTTCCTCATGATGGTGCTGGAGTTTGTGATTTGGGGGGCCTGGCTGCCGTTGATTTACGGTTATCTGCCGAGCCTAGGCTTTACGCCGGGGGAACAGGCGTGGGTGCTGAACACCTTCCCGATCGCGGCGATCGTGGGGATGTTCTTCAGCAACCAGTTTGCGGACCGGAGTTTTGCAGCGGAGAAGTTCCTGGCGTTCAGTCATCTGGTGGGCGGGCTAGCCATCCTCGCGCTGGGGTTCACGCGGTCGTTTTGGCCGTTCTTCCTCCTCATGCTCGTTCATTGTCTCCTTTACGTGCCGACCATTTCGATCTGCAACTCGATCGCCTTCGCGAACCTCAAGGATCCGCAGAAGGAGTTCGGGTTGGTGCGGATGGGAGGGACGATCGGTTGGATCCTGGCCGCGTGGCCGTTTACGTTCATTTTGGTGGATTGGGACAAGGTGCAAGCGGCGAACCCGGCTGGGCTCATCGACTGGTTGGGGACGGTGCTGGGGTCGGGCTTGACGGGGCAGGCGCTGCAAGATGCGACGCGCTGGACGTACATTGTGGCCGGGGTGGTGTCGTTGGTGCTGGCGGGGTACAGCCTAACGCTCCCCCACACGCCGCCGAAGAAGGCCGGCGAGGGCGCCGTCGAGCGGTTGGCGTGGCTCGAGGCGGTGAAGTTGTTGCGGCACCCATTCATGATGGTGTTGTGGGTGGTGACGTTCGTGGACGCGTTCATTTTGTATTCGTACTTCAACTGGACCGGGGTGTTCTTGGGGAGCGACGCCGTGGGGATCCCGGGCAACTGGATCATGCCCGTGATGAGCGTCAGCCAAGTGGCGGAGATCGTCACGATGGTCATCCTGGGGATCACCCTCAAGAAGCTTGGCTGGCGCGTCACGATGGTGGTGGGGATCCTGGGCCACGCGTTGCGCTTTGGCATCTACGCCTATTTCCCCGACCAAGCCTGGCTGATCGTGGCGGTCCAGTTGGTGCACGGGGTGTGTTACGCGTTCTTCTTCGCGACCGTGTACATTTTCGTGGACGCTTACTTCCCGAAAGACGTGCGGGCCAGCGCCCAGGGCCTGTTCAACATGATGATCCTGGGCGTGGGGGCCCTGGCGGCGAACTCCCTCTGCCCGTGGCTGCTGCAGAAGGTCTACACGGTCGACGGCGTCACCGACTACAAGTCGTTGTTCCTCTTGCCTTGCTTCATCTCTTTCGCGGCGGCAGTGGTCTTGATGCTCTGCTTCCACCCGCCGGCGAAACCCGAAACGACCGGCGGCGGCACGCCCGCCCCGGCCCACTAGGCCGCCGGTCGGGCGAGCCCGTTTTTTGGCGGACAACTCAACTTCACGATTCGAACCCCTTTATGATGCTTCCTCGTCGCGATCGCCGGACTTTTATGAAACAAACCGCGCTGGCGACCGCCGGCCTCGGCCTGGTGGGCGTCGGCTCTCGCCGCGTCGGGGCGGCGGAGCGGCGCCAGCCCTTCCTGATCTCGCTGGCGGAATGGTCGTTGCACCGCACACTCTTCAGCCGGAAGCTGGATCACTTGGATTTCCCGCGCGTGGCCAAGGCGGACTTTGGCCTCGACGCGATCGAACTGGTGAACCAGTTCTTCAAAGACAAGGCCAAGGATACCGGCCACCTCACCGAGTTCCGCAAGCGCGCCAAGGATCAGGGGGTGCGCATCCTGCTGATCATGGTGGACGGCGAGGGGGCGTTAGGCGAACCCGACGAGGCCAAGCGGAAGCAGGCGGTCGAGAACCACTACAAGTGGATCGAGGCGGCGAAGTTCTTCGGCTGCCACTCGATTCGCGTCAACGCGGAAACGCACGCCGTGGGCAGTTACGACGAGCAGATGGCGCGTGCGGCCGACGGGTTGCGGCGGCTCGCCGAGTACGCGGCGCGGCACGGCCTGAACGTCCTGGTCGAGAACCACGGCCACCTCTCCTCGAACGGCGCCTGGCTGGCGGGGGTCATGAAGCAGGTGGACCTCCCCAACTGCGGCACGCTGCCTGACTTTGGCAACTTCCGCATCCGCGACCAGGAAGAGTACGACCGCTACCAGGGCGTGGCGGAGCTGATGCCCTTTGCCAAAGCGGTGAGCGCCAAGAGCCACGACTTCGACAGCGAAGGCAACGAAATCCACACGGACTATCGCCGGATGCTCAAACTGGTGCTCGCCGCCGGTTACCGCGGTTATGTGGGCATCGAGTACGAAGGCAGCCGGCTGAGCGAGGCGGACGGCATCCGGGCGACCTTGCGTCTGCTCGAGAAAGTGCGCGCAGAACTGGCGGCCAACGGCGGCGCGCCCGCTTAATCGCCGAGCCCATGTGGGCGTTGCTCCAAGAGTTCCTGCTCTTTCTCCGGCAGGAGAAGAAATGGTGGTTGGTGCCGCTGGTGATTGTGTTGGTGGCGGTGGGGGCGCTGCTGGTCTTCAGCTCGAGCTCGGGCATCGCCTGGGCGCTCTACCCGTTCATGTGAGCTCGGCCCACCAGCCCGCGTTGCCCAAAGGCGGAGGGCGGATGGCCGAGGGGCCGTAACCCGTGCCTGCCGCCCCTTACATTCTCGGTCTCTCGGCTTACTATCACGACGCGGCGGCGGCGTTGACACGCGGCGGCGAGATTCTGGCGGCCGCGCAGGAGGAGCGGTTCACGCGGCGCAAGAACGACGAGCGGTTCCCTGCGCAGGCCATCGCCTATTGCCTGCGTCAGGCCGGGCTGACGCTGCGGCAGCTTGACGCGGTGGTCTTCTATGACAAGCCGATCCTCAAATTTGCCCGTTTGCTCGAGAGCTATTTGGCCGTGGCGCCGGCGGGTCTAGGGGTCTTCCCCCGGATTGTGCCGAGTTGGCTGACCGAGAAGCTGGATTTGCGCAAGACGCTGCGCCGCGAGTTGCCGGAGTTGCGGGAGGACTGCGCCCTGCTCTTTACGGAGCACCACCAGGCGCATGCGGCGAGCGCGTTTTACCCCTCGCCGTTCCGCGCAGCAGCGATCTTGACCATCGACGGCGTGGGGGAGTGGGCCACCACAGCGATTGGCCGCGGCGAAGGCAACCAGATCGCGCCGCTCAAGGAAGTCCGCTTTCCGCATTCGTTGGGTTTGTTGTACTCGGCCTTCACGGCCTACTGCGGCTTTCGGATCAACTCGGGCGAGTACAAACTGATGGGACTGGCCCCCTACGGCGAGCCCAAGTACGCCGAGGCGATTCGTCGCGAGCTGCTGCAAGTGCACGAGGACGGGTCTTTCTGGTTGAACCTCGATTACTTCCACTTCCTGCGAGGAACAACGATGACCAACGAGCGGTTTCACACGCTGTTCGGCGGGCCACCGCGCGCGCCGGAAGGACCGCTCGAGCCGCGGCACTTGGACCTGGCGCGCTCGATTCAGGTGGTGACCGAAGAGGCGGTCCTAAAGCTGGCGCGGCACGCATGCGCGGCGACCGGTCTGAGGCACCTTTGCCTGGCGGGGGGCGTGGCACTGAACTGCGTGGCCAACGGCCGTATTTTGCGCGCGGGCATCTGCGAGCGGCTCTGGATTCAGCCGGCGGCCAGCGATGCCGGCGGGGCGCTGGGCGCGGCCCTGGCCGCTTGGCACCTCCACTATGGCGGCACGCGCGCGGTCGGAGGGGCGTCGGGTAGCGACGGCGGGGACGCGATGCAGGCGGCGTTGCTGGGGCCGGCGTACACGGACGAGGAAATCGCCCTGACCCTGCGCGGTCATCAGGCGGTCTACCAACGCCTCGACCGCGCCCAGCTCCTCGATCGCACGGTCGAGCTGCTCGCGGCCGAGAAGGTCGTGGGCTGGTTCCAGGGCCGCATGGAGTTCGGCCCGCGTGCCTTGGGTAACCGGTCGATCCTCGGCGATCCGCGCTCGCCGCGCATGCAATCGGCCATGAACCTCAAGGTCAAGTTCCGGGAGTCCTTTCGGCCCTTCGCGCCGGTCGTCCGCCGCGCACGCGCGGCCGACTACTTCGAGCTAACCGCCGACTCGCCGTACATGTTGTTGGTGGCGCCAGTACGCCCCGAATTACGGCAGCCGCTCCCGCCCGGCGTTACGGGCTTGGCCCTGCTCAAGGAGGCCCGTTCGACCCTCCCGGCGGTCACCCATGTGGACTACTCCGCGCGCGTCCAAACGGTGACGCGGGAGCAGAACCCGCTGCTGGACGAGCTGCTCGAGCGCTGGGAAGCGGCCACGGGTTGCGCGGTGTTGGTGAACACGTCGTTCAATGTGCGCGGCGAACCGATCGTGTGTACCCCGGACGATGCCTACCGCTGCTTTGTCAACACGGAGATGGACTACCTGGCGATGGGGAGTTACCTGCTCGATCGCACCGCCCAACCCCAGCAGCGCCTCGCGCGACGGGTCGCCCCGCAGCCGGACTGAGCCGATGAAACTCCAGCTCAAAGAGAACCCGACCGAGTGGGTCAAGTTCGTGCTGAGCGTCGCCGCCGCCGCGACAGTCGTCGGACTGCTCTTATGGTGGCGGCAGGTGCTACCGGGGCGATGGCTCGGCGGGTGGGTGGGGTTATGGGCGTTGACGGCCCTGCTCTGCCTGTTGCAGCCGCGTTGGTTCCGGGGCTTCTACCGCGCCGGCATGAGATTGAGCTTTCGGCTGGGCCAATTCATGGGCTGGTGGTTGTTGACCCTGTTCTTCTTGCTGGCACTCACTCCCATGGGCTGGCTGCTCCGGTTCCTGGGCAAAGACCTGCTTGGCTTGAAGCGGCCGCCGTCCCACTCGACCCAGTGGCGCCCCGCCCGCCCCTCGACCCAGCTCGAACGAATGTTCTGAACGGAACGGGCGGCCGCCGTCGAGAGCGTCGTTGCCAAGGCGCCGACCCGTGTCATAGCTTGGCGCCCGTGCAGCTCGAATTCCTGCTCCCGGCCGTTCGCGGCGAGGCCGCTGGACAGCCGGCCTCCGCTCTGCGTGGTTTGAGCCGGCCGATTCCGGTTGTCTTTGTGCGCAACGCGCGCGCACGCCGGTATGTGCTGCGCGTCTTAACGCAGGGATTGGCGCGGGTTACCATCCCACGCGGCGGCTCGCTCCTCGAGGGGCGCGCCTTTGCGGAGCGACAGATCCCTTGGCTCGAACGGCAGCTCGAACGACAGGCTCGACTGCCGCGGCCGCCTCGAGTCTGGCGGGCCGGATCGAGCCTGCTCTTCCGCGGCGAACCGACCGTGCTCGAGGTCGAGCTGGTGACGGGCCTTCGCCGAATCCGGTTCGCGGACCAGACGATCGATGGCCCGCCGGACACGGACGACTTGCGGCCGGCCGTCGAGGCTCATCTTTGGCGATTAGCGGCGCAGGAGTTGCCACCGCGCGTGTTCGAGCTGGCGTCGCAGCACCAGGCGAAGGTGCGCCGTGTGAGCGTGCGGGCACAACGGTCGCGGTGGGGCTCCTGCTCGCGCCACGGCACGATCTCGCTCAACTGGCATTTGATCCAGACGCCACCCTGGGTGCGGGATTACTTGATCGTGCATGAGCTGATGCATTTGCGTGAAATGAACCACTCGCGCCGGTTCTGGCGCCATGTGGCGACGGCTTGTCCAACCTACGCCGATGCGGAAGCTTGGCTGAAACGACACGAAGGTTTGCTGAAATAAAGTCTGGCCTCGTACACGTGGAGGAACCCTCGCACACGCGTGCACGAGCCCACGCGGCAGGGGCACCGACGGTCACGTCCCATTCATCCATCGAGTCTCCCGATCTGCTTGCCGGCCAGTCAGTTGTCTAGGCGACCGTTGGATCCAGCCGCTCAGACCCTGGCACCCGCTCCCAAGCTAGCCACGACATCCCAGTCTGGCTGTCACGTTTTCACTTGGTTCCTTCAGGAAACAGTGACGGCCCGGTGTGCCAACCGGAAGACCGGGAGCCTACGGGCAGCGCCGGCGCGAGGAACGTCGGGGTGCTGTGGGTGAGGCTCCGGCGACGGCGGGCACGGACTGGGCGCAAACGAACCATCGACAAATCCAACCCTATGAAGACACTGTGCGATTCATCGGCTGGCCGCTGGACCCTCAGCTCCGGCTTACCGATCGTGGCCACCCTGCTGCTGCTCGCCGCACTGACGGTGAAGGCCGATACCCCCTACACCGCCACCGGCTCGGTGGTCGGGGCGCCCGTTCTGGGCATCTGGCAAACGAATGCCCTCCGCCAGGTCATCATGCGGGGCAATGCCCACCTCGTGCGCGTGGACAGCAGCGACCTGCGCCTGACCGGACGGCGCTTGATCTTCGTGGACGGCGCGGCCCAGGCCGACGGCATGGCGCTCGTCTGGGGCACGAGCTACCAGGAGGTCGGCACGTTCGACGCGACCGACACCTTCACTCCCACCGGCGGCACGTGGGAGAACTCTTACCGGGGCACCATGGGGACCGACAACAGCCTCGAGCTCCACAGCGTCGGCACCGGCTGGGGTGGGGCGATTGACGGCTTGCAGATCGACGAGACGATGACGCGGGCGCCCGCCTCGGCTCCCATCGATCCAGCCATTCCGTACGAGTACATCGGCACCCTCAGGCCACCCCCGTTGAGCATCGACCTGGTTCTGGACGACTTCGAGAGCCCGGCAGTGGGTTGGAGCTACTGGGGGCCCCAGACCAGAACCTTTACCCGGGTCAACGGGCAGCTTGTCGTGAGTGGGCGTTGGCCGGTGATCACCCGGTCGGTGACGGACAGTTACACCATCGGAGGGCGGCCCACGCAGTGGACAGTTGATGATGGCCAGACCCTCGAAGCCCGGGTGGACCTAGTCAGCTTCAGCGATAGCGCCACCTGGGCCACCCTCGTGGTGGGAAGCACGACCGGCTTCTACGGTCTCTGCAAGGGTCACGACTTCATGGCGCTGCGCAAATGGTCGGCCAACCAGAGCAACAGCGACAGAGCGGTAACCCTGTTCACCTATGAGAACATGACATCCCACCCCTCGGCATCGCCCGCGCCGTGCAGATCTCGTGGCCGGCACCGGCCGGCGTGAACTACTCGGTCGAGGCCGCACCCACCGTCCTTGGACCCTGGGTGCCGGTCAACAACACGGCCCAACCCGGGATGCAGCAGATCAGCCTGCCGGCCAGCGCCTGGATGCAGTGCTTCCGGTTGCGACCGGCACCGTGAGTGAGAGCAGTTACCCCCAACCGAGATTCCAACCTCATGAAGGCATTCATCCAGAACTCAATGGGCAAACGCCGGACACGCGGCACCGACACAAAACCCTGGTTCGCCAACCCCACGCGTTGGCCCACCCTCGCGTCCGTCCACTTGGCTTGGAGCGTCCTCACCTTGGGACTCCTGCCCCTGCTGCACGCCCAGACCATCGGCCCTGAGGAATACACCTTCACCACCCTGGCCGGGCCGCCCGAAAGCCCAGGCGCCATGGTGACCACGCTTGCCGGCAATGCCTCCATCCTGGATGAGCGGGGATGGCCAGTCGGCGGTTTTGCAGACGGCACCGGCAGCGCAGCACGGTTTTACTTACCATCGGGCGTCGCAGTGGACAGCGCGGGCAACGTGTACGCAACCGAGGTCAGGAACGCCACCATCCGGAAAGTGACCCCGAGCGGAGTGGTGACCACGCTGGCAGGCCGGGCGGAATACACGGGCAGCGCGGACGGCACGGGCAGCGTGGCGCGGTTCTACGGGCCACAGGGCGCGGCGGTGGACAACGCGGGCAACCTCTACGTGGCGGACAGCGCGAACCACACCATTCGGAAGGTCACGCCGGCAGGAGTGGTGACCACCCTGGCGGGCGATGCGTCCATCGCCAATCAGTACGGTTTTCCAGCCGGTGGCTCCGTCGATGGCACGGGTGGCGCGGCGCGGTTCAGCTTCCCGTGGAGCGTGGCGGTGGACAACGGCGGCAACGTGTATGTGGCGGACCGGGAGAACTGCACCATTCGCAAGGTGACACCGGATGGCGTGGTGACCACGCTCGCGGGCTCGGCGGGGGAACGCGGCAGCGCATCGGATACCTCGTGTGCATTGGCCACAGCCGCATTGTCGATCCGCTCGGTCGAATGGTCGGTGACACCGGAGCGGGTGAGGGAATGGCGATTTGGGAAACCGATCTCCTGACCGACGCCACAACCCCGTGAGAACGCCTACTTCGGGAGCTTTAGAACCATGAGTACCAGGCCCAAGCTTCTGGCGGTCGGGATGTTCCTGGCCGCCACCACCGCCGGCTGCAGCCAGCCCGTCATCACCAACCAACCCCACGCTCAGGCCACAGCGCTCGGCACGACCGCAACCTTCACCGTCGGAGCCACTGGTGTTGAGCCGCTGGCCTACCAGTGGCAGAGAGCGGAGGGCACGGGTTTCCTTGACCTCGCCGACGGCACCAACGCCGTGCTCACTCTCACCGATGCGCAACCAAGGCCCCGGCTCGGTGGTTTCTTACGCTTGGCTTCAGCAATATGGCCTCCCCACCGGCGGTTCGGCGGATGCCACGTACTCAGACGCCGACGGCCACACCACCTGGCAGGAGTGGCGTTGCCAGACCAATCCCACCAACGCCCTCTCTGCCCTGCGCCTGCTCTCGGCCTTTCCCGACGGCTCCAACGTTACCGTATCCTGGCAGAGTGCCGTTGGCGTGGACTATATCCTGGAGCGCAGCACGAATGTGGCAGGGCCACCGCCCATCTTCACACCGCTAGCCACCAACATCCCCGGTCAACCCGGTACGACCAGCGTCATTGACACGAACGCCCTCGGGGCCAAACCGTTCGTCTACCGCTTGGGGGTGCGGAACTGATCCGCGAAGTTGAGACGCAAAGACCCGATGCCGTTCAGTACGACGCGAAAGCAATTACGAGATCGCTGAACCCTTTGGCACAACCGAAAACTCTTGGCGTGAGCGGAAGAAGCAAATATCGAACTCCATGAAGAAGTTGGTTTGGCCCAGGATCAGTGGCACATCGTCCGTGCGACACCAGGCGAAGGCCAGACGGACGGGCGCAACATCCGCAAACCGCCCCAGCAACAACAGTGGCATGCCGGGCGTGCCGGCGAGTGCGCCGGCAAGGCGGAGCGTGGTTTTGCGGTCATCCCACCGCGCACCGAGCGCCTCCCCGAGCCGCCAGGGCAAAACGTTCACCTCGGCACCACGGTCGAGCAGAGCTTCTGTGGCCAGTTCCTTTGCGCCCAGCGACAGCACGAGGGGCAGCAGCGGTTTGCCGCCGGCGGAGTATGGGAAGCGCATGGCCTCAGCGTGGCGAACCGGCCCGCAATTCGCGCAGCAGCGCTTCGGCCGCGCCCGGTTCGAAGGTGGGCGTCGCAAGGGTGTAGGTACGACCGTGCTGAAGCGGCCCAATGTCGGGTTCCGGGTCTACCGCGTCGGCGAGGATGCGAATGAGGCGGAGCTTGTCGGCGGCAGTGAGATTGCACACGTCAGCAATGATCTCGCTCAACGTCATGCCGAGAAGTTGCCCCGTGGAAACGGCGGCTGCAATCGTGAAATCGTGGCTTGTGGTGGCCCCCCGAACGGTTCACTGCAGAATTGCCGGGCGATGCGTGTGAAGAAGCCAGCGGAAAGACAGTCCGGTCGGGTGGTGCCGTTTTGGGTTTCCGCCAGTTCCAAGGCGTCCCGGACGGTCTTCTCCAACGAGGCTGCGGCTTTGGCATCCAGCGTTTTCAACTTGGCATCCAGGCTCAGGACAAGGGCAACGTTTTGAGGCGCTCCATGCCGTATGCGGCGACCAGTTCAAGACCGGCGGCAACGGGTCCGGGTGGAAGGCGCGATAGCCTTCCAAGGTGGTTATCCACCGGCCCGACTTGCGTTCGCCCGCCGGCGTGTCGGCGTTTTCGTTCATGACTGAAACAAGGGATGGGCTTATTTCAGCGGAACCGCAAGAAGAGAAACAAGCTTGCGCGGTGTGGGGTCAGCCCTGCCGACCAGCACCCCGGCCGCGTGCGTGGTGGACGGCATTCTTTATGTGATGGGCGGCCATTATCCCTACACGACACCGGTTCGACAGGTCTTCGCGTTCTATCCGCAAGGCGGCGTCACGCCCAGGATTTGGTCGGTGACGCTCGAAGGCACCAACCGGCTGAACCTAATCTGGCAAGCGGAAGCCGGGATCGCGTACGGAGTCGAGTCCAGCCCGAACCTCGCCGCGAATCGTTGGACACCCGTCACCCTGCCGACCGGCAGCACGGTGACTGCGACGGGCGATCTGGCGGCCACGAGGTTCCCTGTGACTCCAGCCGAACCAAGGCAATTCTACCGGGTCTTCGAGGCGAACTAGGTCCGAAGCCCGCGACGCGCAGAAAACATGAGCGCCCCACCAGAGTCATCGCGACTGAAAGCGGCGCATGTCCGGCTTCACCCGCCCCACCCGCAGGCGTTTACCCTCATCGAGTTGCTCGTGGTGATCGCGGTCATTGCCGTCCTCGCCTCGCTGCTCTTACCGGTGCTGTCGCGAGCCAAAATGAAGGCTCGCCAAGCCCTCTGCCTCAGCAATCAGCGGCAGATCAATCCGAGTTTTCGGCTGCGACTCGATGATAGTGGCCAGCGTCTGGACCAGCCCGAAATTGCAGACTGGGAGTTGTATGAGGTGGGGGACTTTGTCGGTTACAGCGTGGATCGGAGAGTTAAACGGTGTTGGACTTGCCCCTGCGCGCCGCCAACTCCTCGCCATACGACTTGGTTGGGGACAGCACGATCGGCGTGGATGGGCTACGCTCACCTCAATCGAGATGATCCCGACGCCGTGAATTGGGGCGCATCGGGAGGCTACAGTCCCAACTCTTGGTTGCTGCTCGCCGCACGGAGCGCGTGGGGTAAGGAGTCGTGGCCGCAATACTTCAGGAGCGAGAGCGACAATCGGCGGCCGGCGATCACGCCCTTGTCGGCGGACACCATTTGGAGGTTCGCATGTCCACGGGGTTCGGACGCCCCACCCGCGAATCTCGTCTCTGCCGACTTCCCTGACCTCTTCCTTTTCGCGTACCCCCTGACGGATTTCAACATGAGGTGTTTCGCCATTCCGCGTCACGGTTCTCGGCCCAGCCCGGTCCCCACGGAGTGGCCTGCCGACCAACCTCTGCCGGGCGCTATCCACGTAGCGTTCTTCGACGGCCACGGCGAACTGGTGAAGCTGGATCGTCTCTGGCAGCTCTACTGGCACCAGGACTACCAATCGCCCGCCAAGCGGCCCGGGTTGCCGTGAACAACTCCACCCGTGCGCCGAGACTGAAATCGGCCTTCTGTCGGTAGCGCATTTCGGTGGATTGGACATGCGGTCCGACGTGAATGCCGTCGAGTGAAAGCGGCTCCGCCCAGAGGCGCGCGCTTCCATCCGGGTTCCGGAAAGCCACATTCGCCGGCGCGCCGGAGCCGGCATTCGACGCGCTCCGCACCGCGCCGGGCGTCCACGTGAAGATCCCCCGCGTGCAGCGCAGCCAGCGGGGCGAGCAGCAGGGCGGTGAGGAGCGGGAGGGTGGATTTCATGGTTTGATCAGTCTTCAGTTCCAATCAATCCAACCATTTCCAGCCGGGGATGATGCGGACGGACTGGCCCTCCTCGATGAGCGTGTCTTCCTGGTCGAGGGTGACGACCAACAGCTCACGGGTTTTGCCCTTCACGGCTCCCGCAAGCGCGGCGGCTTGCAGAAGCCCGCGCAGTTCCCGCACGCGGTTTTCGGGGGTGAGCCGTGCGCAGCACTGGATGGCTTGAGTGGGCGTGACGAAGTCACACTCCCATTCATGCGGCGCGGTGGCAAAAGCCGGGGCCGTTCCGGCGCGGCGCAGGGCGAGCAGCACGGCGTTCTCCAGCTTGCGGCCGAGGTCGGGCGTCGGGTTGGGGCTGTTCGCGGCGGCAAGGCCGGTGTCCACCGCGTAGTATTTGGGCGGGCTGGTGACCCGCTGCTTGAATGAGGCACTGAAACGCGGCACGGCGAGAATCATCCACGCGTCCTGCAAATACTCGACCATGCGTCCGGTCTGCGCGACCGAGGGCAGGCCGAGTCCTTTGGACAGGGCCTGCAAGGATAACGGCTGCCCGGGATGGGCGAGCAGATGCAGCGCGAGGATCATGAGCGGCCGCGCGGTGCGCAGGGAGTGCCGGGTGACGATGTCGCGATGCACCACGTCCCGCAACAGTTCGCGCAGGAGCGTGGCACCCTGCTCTGGCCCGGCCCGCAACGCCGCGGCGAAACCACCCCGCCTCAGATAATCCTCCAGCACGGCGGCCCCCGCCTTCTGGCCGGTGAACTCAAGGTGTTCCTGAAACGAGAACGGATAGACCTCGTGCGAGAGGTGCCGCCCAGTGAGCTTCGATCCCATCTCCCGGCTAAGCAGGCTGGCATTGGAGCCCGTGAGGCAAACGCGGCGTCCGGCATCGAGCAGCGCGCGCACAAGCCGTTCCCATTCCAGCACTTCCTGCACTTCGTCGAGATACACCGCCGCCTTGGGATGCCGGGCGCCCAGCACCGAGAGCAGCGTGGGGAAGTCCTCCGGCCCCATGCCGTAGAGGCGGGTGTCCTCAAGATTGATGGTGACGGATTCGCCTTTGATGCCGCGTCGCACCTGTCCTTGCAGGGTGCTCTTGCCACAACGCCGGACGCCTGTGAGCGCCAGCGCGTGCGAAGCCATCGCCGGTTTCCACGCGGGCTGAAAATGGCGGGTCAGCTCGTCCTCCACGCTGAGGGTGGGCGCGGGGTTGGACAGGACGTTTTCCAGTGTTTCGCGTAACAACATGGCGCCATGCTATCTAAAGAAACATTCGTGTGCAAGTGTAATGAACAAAAGGTTCCACGGGAAGGCCGGACCCAGGGCGTTGCGAGCGGGGCCGGATGCGTGGCAACTGCTGGCCTGGGTGCGCGGGCCGCAGCGTGAGGCGTGGGCGCAGGGCGTGCAGGTGCAGTTGCTGGCACGGGTGTTTGGGGAACAGTGTGGCTTGGTGGAAGGGCGGCCGGTGGCCTTACCGCAAGAGAAAAGGGCGATGGAAGCCTCAGGGCCCGGCAGTGGGTCCAAGGCCGCGGAGGGGGGATTGGAGCAGGCGCCAGTGCCGGTGCCGACGAGGGTCTCGGAGGTTGCTGCGCCCAGCAACACCTGGGTAGTTTGCCAGCGGCGTTTTGTCCCGCATCGTCTCAGAATCGTGCGACCGAGACGCTCGCAAGCACGTGTGCCTACACACTTACCCCTCGGACCACCGCAGTGAACGCCGGCCGGAGTTAATCGACGGGTCCAGGCGGCATCGATTTGGCGTGCGATGCGTCCCGAATGTGGTGGAATCGCGCCGTGCGGACCGATGATCCAAGTCCTGCTCATCAGGCGCACGGGTGCGTCTTCGCCACCACGCACTGGAGCGTGGTGTTGGCAGCGGGTGACCGCACCTCGCCCCAAGCGACCGAGGCCTTGGAGAAGCTCTGCCGCACCTACTGGTATCCTCTTTACGCCTACGTCCGCCGCCGCGGATACGGCCACGACGACGCCCAGGATCTGACTCAAGCGTTCCTGTTTCAACTGCTGCAGCGCCGGTCCTTTGCCCGAGCGGATCGGAGCAGAGGGCGACTTCGCTCCTTTCTCCTGGGCGGGCTGTACTATTTCCTGGCGGATGAGCACGAGCGCGCGAACGCAGGCAAACGCGGTGGGAGGCAGCCGGTCCTCTCGTTCGATGCCTTGGCGGCCCACGAACGCTATGGCCTTGAACCGGTGGACCAGCGCAGCCCGGACAGGCTCTTCGAACGCCAATGGGCCTTGACGGTGTTGGACCGGGTGCTGGCACGTCTGGAGGGGGAGTTCCGGGAGGCAGGCAAGGCGGATCTGTTCCAGCGCCTCCGTGAGTTCCTGGTGGCCGGCACCGCCGACGAAACCTATGCCGACGCCGCGGCGGGTCTGGGGATGAGCCGTGACGCGGTCAAGAAAGCCGTGCACCGGTTGCGCCGCCGCTACCATGAGTTGTTCTGCGAGGAGATCGCCCAGACGGTCGCAGACCCGGCGGAGGTGGAGGACGAGCTGCGTCATCTGTGCGCCGTGATGGCCGGGTGACCCAGGCCGTAACGCAGGAATCCTTGTCCCGCTTGGCGGTTTCTTCCGGTAGTAATAGTGACGGCAGACGGCTGTCCGGCGATATGGCAACGGAGCACACATGTCGGCAATGTGGCGAGGTCTTGGCTGGTGACCCCCGCCATGGGTTCTGTCCGAAGTGTCTTTTCCTTCAGGCCCGCGCCGGTCTGCCTGGTCCAGCCTCGAACCCGGAGCAGGAGGCGGATGTCGGAGATGAGAAGTCTCAAGTCAGCGGCCAGCCGATAACCGATCCCGCGTCCCCTACCCCTCGTCCCTCCCCCCTTCCCCAGTCCTTCGGCGATTACGAACTGCTGGAGGAGATCGGCCGCGGGGGCATGGGCGTGGTGTATCGCGCCCGGCAACGGAGTCTGGACCGCGTGGTTGCTGTCAAGATGATGGCCTTCGGCCCGGGCTCGAGTTCAGAACTGGTCAAGCGGTTCCGCGCGGAGGCGGTCTCGGCGGCGAGTCTGCACCATCCCAACATCGTGGCCATCCACGAAGTGGGTCTCCACGAAGGCCAGCACTTCTTCGTCATGGACTACGTCGAGGGGCAGAGTCTGGCGCGGCTCGTAGGCAATCAACCGCTGCCGGCCAAGCGCGCGGCCACTTACCTCGAGACAGTTGCTGAGGCGGTGCACTACGCCCATGAGCGCGGCATTCTGCATCGCGACCTGAAACCGTCGAACGTACTGATCGACGCCCAGGACCAGCCGCACGTGGTGGACTTCGGTCTGGCCCGACGGTTGGAAGGCCAGTCCGAACTGACCGTCGATGGGCAGGTGCTGGGCTCGCCGCACTATCTGCCGCCCGAACAAGCCACTGGGCAGCGCGGGCATGTTTCGCGGCACACCGACGTCTATGGCCTGGGCGCGACGCTGTATCACCTGTTAACCGGACGGCCACCGTTTCAAGCAGAATCGCTGGCACAGACGCTGGACCAGGTCCTCCACGCCGAACCCGTCGCACCTCGCTTGCTCAATCCGAGCGTGCCGCGCGATCTGGAGACAATCTGCCTCAAATGCCTGGAGAAGGAGCAATCGCGCCGGTATTCGACCGCCCAGGAGCTGGCCGATGAACTCGCGCGCTTTCAGGCCAGCGAACCGATCCACGCCCGTCCGCCCGGCCCGACCGGCAAGGCGTGGCGTTGGTGTCGGCGGAAGCCTTCGCTGGCTGTGGCGATGGGCGTGGCGCTTTTGAGTTTGTTGGTCGGGGTGGCAGGTATTGCGGTACAATGGCGCCGGGCCGAAGGGGAGCGAGCCCGCGCCGAAGCCGGTGAGCCAACTGTGCCAGGATCCCCAAGGCCAGGTGCTCGTGGTCGCGCAAACCAGCGCTGATTTCGCGGCGGGGCGTCCGTACCCCGCGACGCCTATCGGCGTTTGGGACACCGCCGGATGGCGCCAACAACAGTCGTGCGTCGCTCCCTTCGGCGGAGGTAATCTGATCTCGACTGACGGCCGGCGGTTAGCCGTGAACTCGAGTGCACGGGCCATCCGGGTCTGGGGTCTTGGCCACCCGTCGCCGACCAACCGCCTCTCCTTTCCAGGGGAGATCCGCGAGCTGGCTTTCTCGCGGAATGGCCGTTTGCTGGCCGCCGCCAACCTCGCCGGTACCGTCAGGGTGTGGGAAGCGCCCCGGTTTCGTGAGCCGACGGAGTTCCAGGCACACGCACATCCCGTTTCTGCGCTAGCCTTCTCGCCGGACAGCCGGCGCTTGGCCACGGCTGCTGAAGGGGACGATGCAGTCAAGCTCTGGGATGTGGACACTTGGCAGGAGCTGATCCGTTTGCCGCACGAGCGAGTTGGGCTGCGAGAATTACACTTCAGCGCGGACGACAACCAACTCGCAGCCACAACCTCTTCGGGCGACTTGCTCTTCTGGCGCGCGCCCACGCTGGCCGAGATCGAGACAAGACAGAAAGGAGCTAAGGCCCAATGAAGTCGCGTAATGGTGAATCCACAGTCATGAGCTTCTACCGGCGCTCTTACAGGATCTCGGGCTTCACGCTCATCGAGTTGCTGGTGGTCATAGCCATCATCGCGATCTTGGCGTCGCTGCTGTTGCCGGCGCTGGGCAAAGCGAAGGCGAAGGCCCAAGCCATCAAGTGCCAGGGCAACCTCCGTCAACTCACCCTGGCTTGGCGCTTCTACGCTGAAGAGAACGGCGATCGGCTCCCATATTGTCACAACTGCGGCACCCATGGCGGCCCGAATTCACCGTACGTCTGGGTGAGCGGTTGGCTCGATCTGACCAATCCTCGTAAGCGGGACAACTGGGACGTTGAGCAAGACGTGATGAAGAGCCCTTTGTGGCGGCTGGGCGCGAGTGCGCCGGGCATCTGGCGCTGTCCGGCAGACAAGTCCACCGGGCTCGATCCGCAAGGGCAGTTGCTGCCGCGGGTGCGCAGCTACAGCATTAATCCACCTGTGGGAGGTCCCTCGCAACCGGATTGCGGCGGCGTGCCCTGGCTGGATTTCAGCGGTTTCAAGGTCTATTACCGGCTAAGCGACATGCTCGATCCCGGCCCGTCCGGGACCTTTGTCTTCCTCGACGAACGGGTGGAGACTCTGAGCGAGAGTGGATTCTATCTGTCGATGGAGGGTTCTCCCGAGAAGCCGGGCACCGCATCGTTCTACGATTACCCAGCTTGCTCTCACAACGGCGCGGGCAGCTTCTCGTTTGCGGATAACCACGTGGAGACTAAGAAGTGGCTTGACCCGCGGACAACTCCTTCGCAGTTGACACCCTGCGGTGCTGGCTATCCTTCGGGAGTGCCTTCCCCCAACAACCGGGATCTCCGCTGGCTGCAAGAACGCTGCACCCGCCGCACGCAATAGCCCTGCGACCTTGCCTTGTCGCCGCACAGCCTGTCGGATCCCATGCCGCTCCTCCGGAGGTTGAACCGAACGATATGGGTTGGGTTCCTCGAGGCGCGGCACTCCTCGCGCAGCTTGCGCGCGGCACACAACCGCCCAACGCATCCCCAAAACCCGGCACGGCCATGAACCGAAAAACCGGTTCCCCGTCGTGTTCGCCGAAAGCCAGATGTATACGGTGCGCCCGTACTCGTGGGTCGAGAGTCTGCGGTACGTCCCCTGGCAAACCGGCCAGATCGCCTGGGTCACAGCCCCGGTGCTTCCCGGCCGAACCTTGATCACCCTTGGTATGCCGGCCGGCAATCAAGCTGGGGGCACGGAGAGCGGCACCTTGGCGTTCCAAGGCAAGCGCCCCTCGGGCCAAGTTTACGACGTAGCCGTGCCGAAACTCCAACCCTCGGCACTGCCTGGCTACTGTTGGACCCTCGATCCTATTCCCACGCTCGCCAACTCGCTGGCGCTTTCCCTGCCTGTATGGAACGCGGACTTCGCTGACCGCACGGCGTCGGTGCGGGTGCGACTCACTTCCGGCAACCGGATCTTGGCGGAAACGACCTCGCCGCCGGTCCAACTGCCCGCCGCCCAGACCGTCAACACGCAGGACCGGACCGGACGCTTTGTCCCCTTCGCCTTTCTAACCTCGGAACTTCGGAGGATCGACTGGGGAGACGCGCAAGGAATCCTGAACCTCGGCATCGAGGCCGAGCTCCTGGACGAAGGGGGGGCGATCGTCGATGGGTGGCATCTGGGCGGGGCGAACCTATCGCTCGCACCCTCGCTGAAGTCGCTGGGTCCTTGCTTCGGCAAGACCGGCGACACCGTCAGCCTGAACGGCGCGGGGTTCGGCCCCGCCAAGCCGGAGACGGCCGGCGTCTGGTTCAACGGGGCGCTGGCCTCGCAGTATGTCCTTTGGCGCGACGACCTGATTCGCGTCAAGGTCCCCCCCGATGCCACCAGCGGCGACGTCGTGTTGGCGCTCCGCTCCGAACCGGCTTACCAAGTCAAACCCAAGCCGTTCCAAGTCGTGCAAGACCTCCCCTATCCGCGAATCACGTCTCTGTCGGGTACCTACCGGAGCTCGACCTGGCAATTTCAGCACCGGGCCTACTGGACCGGCGGCACCCCACCGTACACCGTGAAATGGCTCGCTGGGAATGTCGTCCTCGATGAACGCACCCAACAAGGGGCCAGCAGCACGGTATCCTTTGTTGCCGTCGAGATTGGCAATGGCTTCCGGCCTGGCGAGGGTTACTTCGTGAGACTGTCCGTCCAGGACAGCAAAGGCGAGATGCCCCGTTGGATCACGGACGTGGCGGAAACGAACTTCTATGTCGTCTGGGACTTGGACACCATGCAGACGAGCACCACGATTCCGGCTGGCTTTCCTTATCCGGAGCCGGCCTGCCCGAACCCATGAGGGCCGGATCGCACTTCGCCGGCCCGCAGCTCCAGTCTTGCTAGCCCTCCTGTATCTTGAGTTCCTTCAGGGTTTGGCGCAGCCAGGCCAGGGACTTCTCGATCATCGGGCCGCTGGCCCCTTCGCATTCCATGCTCAACACGCCCTGGTAGCCCCGGTCGCGCAGGATGCTCAAGCACTGCCGGATGTTGTCCGCATTCACCCCTTCGCCCAACGAACAATGGCTCACGGCGATGCCGGTCTGATTGCCCCGCACCGCCGCCGCCAGCGACCGGCTGACGTCCTTGACGTGGACGTGGGTCACTTTCTCCTGGAAACGCCGGCAGAACGCCACCGGGTCCTGGCCGGCAATGTAGCTGTTGCCCGTGTCCAGGTTGAGCCGCAGATAAGGGGAATCGCAGAAGGCCAGCATCCGCTCCAGCAGGTCCGGCTTCGTCGTGAAGTAACCGTGCACCTCGATGTTGATCGTGATCTGGTAGGCCTCGGCCACCTCGATGATCTGCCCATAGCTGCGCTTCATCAGGTCCATCGCCTCCGCATCCCCCAGCCCCTCCGGCCGGTGCAACCCGTCCGTCGTAGCCACCCGCTCGCAGCCCGCCAGCTTCGCCCAGGGTATGGTCTTCAACACGTAAGGCACGCCGTAAAGCGGACCGTCCTTGCCCGACAACGGAAAGGCCGCGTCCACCTGCGAGAAACGCACCCCGTACGACTCCATCTTCTTGCGCAAGAGCAGCGGGTCCTCATACAAAGCCACGTGGGGCTGGTAGCCGAGGCCGTGAATCCAACTCACCCCGTCGATCACGCCGCACTCGATGGAGTGGACCTCGTTTCGCTGCGCCCACTCGAGGCATTTCTCGAAGGACCAGTACGCGGAGTTGAAGGCGTCGGTATGGAAGCCAATCTTCATAGTGCTCGATGGGTGGTGCGCGGTCAGCGGTTCGTGGTCCTGGGTCTGCGCTCCGGCGCCAGCACCCAGCAGGACCGGCGAGGCGGCGAGGCCCGCCGCTTCTTGGAGAAAGCGACGGCGTGTTGTCCCGAGGTCTTTGGCCAGAGGTTTCAATGCGGTCGCCATGGTCAACGACCCGCCGCCAACAATCAAGGCTGCGAAATCGAGCCGAACAGCTCGCGCAACCGCGCCTGGCGATACTCGAAAATCCGCTTCACGTCCCGGCGCACAAACAGCCAGTCCACCACCCGCCCGCCCCAAGGCCAATAGCGCACCCGGTCCGCACACAGCGTGCCGCCGTCCCGCTCGCTAAACGTGTGCGTGTGGTGCCAAAGCCGATAAGGCCCTCGCCGTTGCACATCCACGAACCGGTGGGGCGGATCCCAGGCGGCAATCTCGGTGCGCCAGCGCAGGGGAACCCCGTGGACACGAATGCGGTAATCGATGAGCGCGCCACACCGCATGACGATCGGCGCAGGCGTCAGCACCTCGAATCTCAGCCACGGCGGCGTGATGACACCCAGGTTCCGGGCATCCGCGAAAAACGGAAAGACCTCGTCGCGCGGCCGGGGCAGCCAAAGCTCCGTGTGAAGTGTCAATTCTCTCATGGGTGTGCACCGAGTCGCGGACCAAGCCGCTCAGGCCTGAACCTTGACCGGCGCTGCAGGCTTTCGCAATCCGTCCAGAACCTCGCCGAGCTGACCCAGATCGGCAACCACCCTGGCCCCCAGTTGATCGAGGACGGTTTGGTACGCCGCCGCGGCACGGCCCCCCAAAACCAACGCCGTTTCTGAGGGCAAAGCGGCGCGCAGGGCGACCAGTTCTGCCGCCAATTTGGAATCGTCCTCCGGATACACCAGGCTCAGAGCGACCGCCCGCGCCTGCTGTTGACGTGCCACCCCCGCGATCTCCAGCGCGGGCAGACTGGCACCCAGGTGGAGGACGCGCCAGCCCAAATTCCCCGCCATGGCACCCACCAACAGCGCACCCACTTCGTGAAGCTGCCCCGCCGGCGTCGCCACCACCACCGTAGGCGCTCCGTCACGCCCCCCATACGGCCTGACAGCGCTTGCCAGAAAACCCCGCAGGAAGCCGGTGGCGAAATGCTCGTGGGCAGCCGTGATGGTCCCCGCCCGCCACAGCTCGCCCAGTTGCTGCGCCAGCGGCGCGATCAGTCGCTGGAGCGCGCCCTGGATGCCAAGCGTGGCCCCGGCGCGCCCGAGCAGTTCCTCGAACCCGCGGCCATCAAGCGCTTGGATGGCAGCCAGGCACTCCTCCAGCAGACTGCAGTGGGCAGGCCCCGCGCGGGCGGCTTGAGCCCCTGAACGGCCAACACCCGCAGACGCAGCCGCCAGCACCCGCAGGCGGTCCATCGGCAACCGGGCCACTTGACCAATGCTGTGACCTGCCAGCGTGACCTCCCGCAGCAATCGCAACCGGTCAATGTCGCTCGGGGAGTAGAGCCGACGCTTGGTGGGTGTCCGTTGCGGTTCAACCGCCCGGTAGCGCTGCTCCCAAATCCGGATCGCATGCGCGCTCAACCCGGTCATGCGGGCAACCATCTGGATTGGATAATTCGCATCTGTCATATTTGGCACAAATATTCTACAAATGTGACTTTTTTCAACAATTATCTTCCTAATAATCAACCATATACGAGCATTTGTCTAACAATATCATACAAAAGTTTGACACATCGCAGATGTTGTGGAACAGTTGAGCAACTTCGGTAGCCGATAGGGCTGTCGAATGAAATCCGTAACGATTCTGAACAACTCAAAACTGAAAACTGAACAAAACTGAAATATGAAGCATACTCAAATCCTATCCGCTGCCATGTTGAGTGCCTCCATCGCCTTCACCCCGTCCCTGCTCGCTGACCATTGCACTTCGACCAAGGCGACGTCGGCCCCGACCTCCGCCGCCAGCAAAGATATTGTCGCGTTGGCAGCGAGCGCCGATAACTTCAAGACGCTGGTCGCGGCGGTAAAGGCCGCCGGTCTGGTCGAGACCCTGCAGAGTGCCGGACCTTTCACGGTCTTCGCCCCAACCGACGAGGCCTTTGCCAAACTGCCGGCGGGCACCCTCGAAAACCTGCTTAAACCCGAACAGCGCGGCAAGCTGGCCGCGATCCTGAAGTATCACGTTGTCCCCGGCAGGGTTATGGCCGCAGACGTCAAGACGATGGAGGCGAAAACCGCTCAAGGGCAGAGCGTCAAGCTGAAGGTGACCGAGCAGGGCGTGACCGTGGACAACGCTCGAGTCATCAAGACGGACTTGCTCGCCCAAAACGGAGTGATTCACGTTATCGACAGCGTCATCCTGCCGAAATCCTAAGGCGTGGTTTAACGTAAGGTGGGTGTCGCACGTCGTCCCCTTACGTTGGTTCTGGGGGGGACCCAATCCCGACGAACGGGTCCCCCCCTTTACGGCGCCCGGCCACATCCATCGCCAACTTCTTGAGTGTTGACTGGTGTCGCGCTATTCAAAGACATGCAACTGAACTTCGATTGGTTGATCGTGCTGGAAAACCTGCGCCGCGGCATCATGGTCACGGACGCCAACCTCAATCCCCCGCACGGGCCACGCATCGTTTACGTCAACCGGGCCTGGCTGAAGATGACCGGCTACGACCGGAACGAATTGGCCAGTGAAACGCCCCGTTTGCTCCAAGGCAAGCACAGCGATCGTGAGGTGTTGGCCCGGCTGAAGCAGCAATTGCTTAACCGCGAGACCTTTCACGGGCAAACCTGGAACTACCGCAAGAACGGCCAACCCTTCATGATGAATTGGTATTGCTACGCCGTTTACGGTCAACGCGGTAAACCCATTTACTACATCGCCGAACAGGACGACATCACAGACGTCGAATCGTTGCGGCTCAAGCAGCGCCTGCTGGTCAATCCACAAGATGAGGAAGCCTTGAAGTTCTTCGCCGTGCTCAAAGAATGGAAATCGGCGCGGCGCACGGACTAACGGCGGAGCCCCGATACCGACCCGACGCCATGCGCTTCGAGGGTACCGTCCTGGTCACCGGCGCCACCGGCTACATCGGCGGCCGACTCGTGCCGCGTCTCCTCGACGCGGGCTGCCGGGTGCGTTGTCTGGCGCGCGATCCCGCTCGACTAAAAGGCCGGGCCTGGCGCCAACAGGTCGAGGTGGTCCCCGGCGATTGTCTGCGGGCGGAAACCTTGCCCGGGGCCCTGGCTGGGGTGGACGCCGCTTACTACCTGGTGCATGGCATGGCGGGCGGACACGACTTCGCCCAGCGCGACCTCCAGGCCGCACGGGCCTTCGCCCACGCCGCACACGCGGCGGGCGTCCAGCGCATCGTTTACCTGGGTGGCCTGGGCGATCCGCAGACGTCCTGACCTATGGCGACATGCTCCGCGGTTATGCCCGGGCGCGCAGTCTGCGACGCTGGCTGGTGCCCGTGCCCGTGCTCACCCCACGGCTGTCCTCGTACTGGGTCCATCTGGTGACGCCGGTCCCGGCCGCCATCGCCCAACCTTTGGTACAGGGATTGCGCAACGACGTCGTCGTCCGCGACCCACGCGCCCGACAGATGTTCCCGCACATTCAGCCGATGGATTACCACACCGCGGTGCAACGGGCGCTGGCCAACTTGGACCGCGGCGAGGTCGAAACCGCCTGGAGCGACGCCGTCGCTAGCAGCCAGGGCGACGTGACCCCGGTGCAACTGACGCTTCAGGAAGGCATGATTCTGGAACGGCGCCAACGCCTCGCCGCCGCCCCGCCGCCCAAGGTCTTTCGCGCCTTCACGCACTTGGGCGGCCAGACCGGTTGGCTTTACCTGGACTGGGCGTGGCGCATTCGGGGAGCGCTAGATCGCCTCCTCGGCGGGGTCGGCCTGCGCCGGGGGCGGCGGCATCCACAGGAACTCCACCTCGGCGATGCGGTGGATTTCTGGCGCGTGGAAGCCGTGGAACCGGACCGCGCGTTGCGGCTCCGGGCGGAAATGAAGGTCCCCGGCCGCGCCTGGATCGAGTTCCGCGTCGAACCCCGAGACGCCAATCGTTCCGTGTTGTCGCAGACCGCGTTCTTCGCCCCGCGCGGCTTGTTGGGTTTGCTGTATTGGTATGCCCTCTACCCGATCCACGCCCTCATCTTCAGCGGCCTGATCCGCGCCGTGGCGGAACGGGCGGAATCTGGTTGCTCGGCCGCCCTGCAACGAACATCGCCAAGCCAGGGTCCCAGCAACGACGGGCGCCAGGGCGCAAGGCCGGCCCAGGTCCGCTCCCAGCGGTTCCTCAACCCGAACATCGGGCGCGCCGGGCGCATCGCGCGCGGCGTACTGGGTCTCGTGCTACTGACGGCCGGCTTGGCCCTTGGCCTTGGCTGCGGCTCCTTGGGGTTGACCTTAGTACTGATCGGGTCGGGCGTAGTCGCCCTGCTCGAAGCAGCGCGAGGTTGGTGCCTTCTGCGCGCCTGCGGCATCAAGACGAAGTTCTAGACCGCCCGCGCAACCGCCCGAACCGAACGCCCTTCTATCGTCACGCACTACAAGGACCGACCCCGTTTCGCGGTTTCCTAGAACCACCGCTAGCGCGACTTATGTATTTACCCGGTTTTTAGTTATTGACACGTCGGCTGTGCCGTGCCCCCCACTCGATCGCACCTCGCCACTCCCTCTCTTACCCCTCTCTTACCCCTGCCCCCGGCCGGTTGTCGCCACCGCTCCGCCCTCCCCTGGCAAGCGGACGAAAGAGGCTCACGTGGGCCCCGCTGGCGGTGATCTCTCCCACAGTCAAGCCCCTGAATCCACTCTGTTCAGCCCTGACAACGGTACCGACGTTGTTTGTGGCCCTGGCTCCATGTCTAAAGCGATGCCACAGGTTGTTTGTTAGTAAGACAACCTGCGGGCCTACAGCCGTGTGTTAGCCGGTTCACGATGGGAGAAAGAGCTTGCTCACGAGATGGCCTCGACGCGCAAGTCCCGTAACGTGCTTAACCCCGCCAGCGGAGCGCCCCCGGCCCGTATCGGCCGCGCCCCACTCCGCCGCTTCCCCCCAAACCGCTCGCGATGCGCTAACCACACCGCGTCCACAAACCCCTTCGACCCCAACACCACCCCATCCGTCATGTGCCGTATCCTCAACCGCAACACCTCCCCCATGCTCAACTCCCCGCCCTTCTGCAACACCCGCTTAATCTGCTCCCGACTCAACGCCACTTTCCCGCTGCTCCCAGACACCCCCCCGCCCCCAAACAGTCGCTTCCGATACTCCGCCCCAACCTGCTGCCACCCACGCACTGCTCCCATCCTCAACTCCTCGGATACCGCTGCAGCCTCCGGACCGGTCAAGATCGGAGCGCGGGCATCTTGCCCGCGGGTCCCTGCCACTGCGCCTGCCTCCTCGCCACCTGCCCCCGCAGCCCGAACCCCTCCCGCCCCAACCCCAACCCCGCTCTGAGACGCTCGCTCACTCCCACGCGAGTACATGCTCAGCAACCCCGACCGCGCTTTCGCATCCCCAGCCACCGCCGCTGCGTACCCACAGTGCCGGTAATCCTTCGGATCCTCCACCAATCCCGCCCGCACCGCGTTGAGGTCGATGTACGCCGATACTGTCTCCAACACCCCCGACTGATCCTCGACCAACACGCTCCGGAACCGTTCCGCCCACAACGTCCCAAACCGCTGATGCCGTATGTTGTACCACTTGCTGAACCGTTGCTTGAACTCCTTCATGAACTCCGACAAATCCCCCATCCGCGCCAGCATTCGCTCCCGGATGTCCGCGTCCACCCGACCATGGTCGTGCAACCCCTTCTCGGCCTCATAGAGCAGGCCGGCCTCTCGGGGTTTGGCCTTCCCGTAGAGGGCCTTCATGCGCTCGACCAATTCCTCGTCGGTCGGGTTCTGCTCGGCCGGGACTCTGACCAAGACATGGAAGTGATTGGACATGATGCAGTAGGTGATGACCTCGATGCCGCAGAAGGTGGCCAGGCGCCGGAGGAGCCGCACCAAGGTTTCCTTGCCGAGGTCATCGAGGAGGCGTTGGGCGCCAACGATGCGGGAGACGCAGTGATAGACGGCGGTGCGGCCCTTGATCTTAATGCGTGCTCTTCTCATAGATGCAGCTTCCTCGTTCTTGCAGCTTCACGGTTTCAGGTTCGACGAGGCCGACCCTACTCGTGCCGTAGTCGTCTGTCAACTATAATTACACTGGAGATTTAAACGATTCTGCTTCTCCTCCTTTTGACTGCGACGATTGCAGCACCGGGGATTTGCCAACACTCCGTCCGGCCAGCCGCTCAAGAGTCCGCTAAGAAGCCAGTGACAGGCAGACCAGGATCCGGTGCCGCGGCGGTTCTCGGTCCAACGGTTTAACGGTTCAAGGGCCCAAGCCGCAGCGGCGGAGGTAATCGCGGTTCGCTTGCGCGTACTGCTTCGGCGCACCCATGCCTGGCAGGACATCTTGCTCGACAACAATCCAGCCCCGGTAGCCCTGCTCCCGCAGCGTGCTGAGGATGGCCGGAAAAGGAACATCGCCCCGGCCGAGCTCACAGAAGATGCCGTGCCGCAGCGACTGGAAATAATCCCAACCGCGGGCCTGGGATCGCTCGTGCACCGCCGGACTGCAGTCTTTGAAGTGGACATGCCAGATGCGCTCGTGAAACCGGCGCAACACCTCGACCGAGGCCGTCCCGCCGCCGAACCGGTAGTGGCCCGTGTCGAAGCACAACCCGACCAAGCCGGGGTCGGTGTGCTGAAGCAGGGCCTCGATCTCGGCGGGGGTCTCGACGTAGCCCGCACCGTGGTGATGAAACACCGTGCGCAAACCCGCTTGCCCCCGCACCGCCGCCGCCACTCGGTTCACCCGTTCCCCATAGGCCCGCCACTGGTCCGAGCTTAAGCCGTGCTCGGTGCCGATGCGGCCGGCCAACTTCGTCCGCTGAGGATCTTTGCCGTTGTCGTCGGCCAGGACCAGAAACGGCGAATCGCCCGCCGCTTCGGCCATGAGTTGGGCGGTCTTCACCGCGCGCACCTCGCCCTCGGCGCAGACCGCCTCCTCAGCGCGCGCGAAGGCGATCGGGACAAAGGCGCCGACCAACTGGAGACCGCGGGTAACCAACTCGCGGCGGAGCTCAGCAGGCACGGTGGGCATGAAACCCCAGTCGCCCAACTCCGTACCGGCATAACCGGTCTCGCGGATTTCGTCCAGAACCTGAGCATAGCCGATGGCACCGCCGGGCAGGTCGAATTCCAGCGCGCCCCAGGAACAAGGCGCGTTAGCAATCTGGATGGGGCAGGGTGAGTTTGCGGGGGTCGTCTCCATAGGGGGCGTACCTCGGGTTAAAACTCGCGCGACCATTCTCTGGGCCAACGTTCGATGACCACCTTGGTCTGGGTAAAGAACTCGAAGGCGTGCCGCGCTTGGCCGTGGAGGTCGCCAAAGAAACTCTCCTTAGCCCCACTGAACGGGAAGTAGGCCATCGGCGCCGCCACTCCGATGTTGATCCCGATATTGCCGGCCTCGACTTCGCAGCGGAACTTGCGGGCACTGGCGCCGCTGCTCGTGAACAAACACGCCATGTTGCCGTAGGGCCCGCGGTTGGCGAAGGCGATGGCGTCGTCGAGGGTTGCGACGTGCGCCAGACCCAACACCGGCCCGAAGATCTCCGTGCCGGTCAGTTCCTGCTCCGGCGCAAGGTCGTCCAGGACGGTCGGGCGCACAAAGAAGCCGCGTTCGCAGCCCCGGATGGTCGGCCGCCGGCCGTCTACAATCGGCCGGGCACCCTGCTGCACCCCCCGCTCGACAAGCTGCTCGATGCGCGCCATGCTCTGCGCCGAGATCACTGGACCCATCTGGACGCTTTCCTCGAGCCCGTTACCGACGACCCGACTGGCGGCAGCGTCGGCGATGGCTTCGGTGAACCACCGCCGCGCCTCCCCCACCGTGACCGCCAAGGAAGCCGCCAGACAGCGTTGCCCGGCGCAGCCGAAGGCGCTGTCGGCCGTGATCCGCGTGGTCATCTCCGGCTCGGCATCCGGCAGGACGACGATGGGGTTCTTGGCGCCGCCTTGGCACTGGGCGCGCTTGCCCTGGGCAGCCGCGCGTGCATAGACGTATCTGGCAACTGCAGTCGAGCCCACGAAGCTGATGGCGCGGATGCCCGGGTGATCGAGCAGGGCATCGACGGTCTCCTTAGCGCCGTTGACGAGGTTAACGACGCCCTTGGGGAAACCGGCCTGGGCGATCAACTCGATCAGCCGCTGCATGGTCAAGGGCACCCTCTCGGACGGCTTGACGATGTAGGTGTTACCGCAGGCCAACGCGTAGGGCATGAACCAGAAGGGGATCATGCCCGGAAAATTGAACGGGCAGATGCAGGCACAAACCCCCAGGGGCTGCCGGATCGTGAGCTCGTCAATCCCCGCCGCGATGTCCTCGGAGAAATCCCCCTGCAACAAAATCGGCGCGCCACTTGCCACCTCGACATTCTCGATCGCGCGCCGGATTTCCGCACGGGCTTCAGCGAGGGTCTTGCCACACTCGACCGTGACGCTGCGCGCGAGGTTTTCGATCTGCTCCTCCATGAGCCGCTTGAGGTTGAAGAGGCATTGAATCCGGTCCGCTGCGGGCGTGCGCCGCCAATCGGGAAAGGCCGCGGCCGCGGCGCCCACGGCCTGGTCCACCTCCGCCGCAGGCGAAAGGGGCACGCGAGCGATCGCCTCCCCGGTGGCGGGGTTGAAGACTTCGAGGGACTGCGTGGCCTGCGAGGGGCGCCAAGCGCCGCCGCAGTAGTTGGGCAGGGTGGCCAAGCTCATGCTCGGGTGGAGGCCTGCTGCATCAGGGGGGCGCGTCCATCAGCCCCAAGCTCACAGGAAGTAACGCTCATGGGCCTTGGCGCGGCGATAGGCTTTGCTCGCCTGGCGCACCGCTTCGACTTCGGACACCTCAGCGATGGGGACATCCCACCACGATTCGTAGCCGGGGACGCGTTTTTCGAGGTCGGTCTCGATGACGATGACGGTGGTTTTGGTTTGGCGCCGAGCTTTGACCAGGGCGCTCTTGAGCCCGGGAAGATCGAGCACGGCAAAGACCTGGGCGCCCAAACTGCGTGCGTTGGCTGCGAAATCCACCGGCAACACCTCGCCATCCAAGTGCCCTGAAGCGGCGTTGCGGTAGCGGTAACGCGCGCCAAAGCCGCCGCAGCCGACCGACTGGGACAAGCCGCCGATGCTCGAGAACCCGTGGTTATCGAGCATGATCACAGTCAGCTTGTAGCCTTCCTGGATCGAGGTCACCAACTCCTGCGCCATCATCAGGTAGGAACCGTCTCCCACCATCACGTACACCTCGCGGTCCGGGTCAGCCATCTTGACACCCAGGCCGCCGGCGATCTCATAGCCCATGCAGGAGTAACCGTATTCGAGGTGGTAGCCTTTCGGGTCGCGTGTGCGCCAGAGCTTGTGCAGGTCTCCCGGCAGACTGCCGGCCGCGCACAGCACCACGTCTTCAGGGCGACTGAATTCGTTCACCGCCCCGATGACCGCGCCCTGGCTGACCGGCGGCTTGTCTTTCGCGGCATAGATGCGGCCGACTTCGGCATCCCATTCGCCGTTCAACTCGGACACCCGCGCGCGGTACTCGGGCGCCACCTGGTAATCGCGCAACGCATCGGCCAAGGCATCGAGCCCGGCGCGCGCATCCGCCACCATAGGGAGGGCCGCGTGTTTGTGCGCGTCGAATTCAGCGATGTTCAGGTTCAGGAAGCGGACCTTGGGATTTTGGAAGGCGGTTTTCGAGGCGGTGGTGAAATCGCTGTAGCGCGTCCCGATGCCGATGACGAGGTCGGCGTCGCGGGCCATGAGGTTGGCGCCGCGCGTGCCGGTCACGCCCATGGCGCCGAGGGCCTGGGGATGATCGTAGCGCAGCGCCCCTTTGCCGGCCTGGGTCTCGACCACGGGTATCCCCGTCTGGGCCGCCAACCGCGCCAAAGCAGCCGTAGCCTCGCTGTAGAGCACGCCTCCACCGGCGATGATCAACGGCTTGCGACTGGCCCGCATCCACTCGAGCGCGCGTCCGAGCAGCGTCGCCTCGGGCGCCGGGCGCGGGATGTACCAGACGCGATCGGCCCACAGCGCCACCGGGTAATCGTAGACCTCGGCCTGGACATCCTGCGGCAAGGCCAGGGTCACGGCACCGGTCTCGGCCTGAGAGGTGAGCACGCGCATGGCCTCAGGCAACGCGGCGATGATCTGGTCCGGGCGATTGATCCGATCCCAATACTTGGAGACCGGCTTGAAGCAATCGTTGACCGACAGGTCCTGGGAGTAGGGCTGTTCGAGTTGCTGCAACACCGGCGCCACGTTCCGCCGCGCGAAGATGTCTCCCGGCAACAGCAGTACCGGCAACCGATTAATGGTCGCCGTGGCCGCCCCGGTCACCATGTTCGTCGCCCCCGGCCCGATCGAGGTGGTGCACACCAGCGTGCGCAGGCGATTGCTCATCTTGGCAAAAGCTGTGGCGGTGTGGACCATGGCCTGTTCGTTGCGACACTGGTGATACCGGAACTCGGGGTACTGGAGCAGGGCCTGGCCGATCCCGGCTACGTTGCCATGGCCGAAGATGCCAAAACAACCCGCGAAGAACGGCCTGCGTTTGCCGTCCCGCTCGACGTGTTGATGCATGAGGAATTGAACGATGGCTTGGGCAGTGGTGAGACGTTTGGTTTTCATAGGGCCGTTCCGAATCCTCCTCGTTCAGCGATGAAGTTCAAGGCTTCAGCTTCGTAAGCCATGAAATTGGCGCACCCGTGCCGCGTCACCACAATTGCCCCGGTCGCGTTTCCCATGCGCGCCGCCCGGTAGCAATCCCAGCCCTTGATGTGCCCATAAAGGTAACCCGCGGCAAAGGCGTCCCCCGCGCCGAGCACATTGTACACCTCGACCGGGAACCCGGGCACCTCGCGTCGCGTGCCATCGGGCAGGTAACACGTCGCGCCGCGCTCGCCGCACTTGACGACCACCACCTTGGGTCCGCGCCGCAAGATCGCCTGCACCGCACTGCCCAAGTCGCCCGTCACGCGCGCCCCGGAGATCTGGGAGTGTTGGACCTCGACCGCCCCGGGTCGAGTGAGCGTCACCGCCTTGCATTCGTCCTCGGTGCCCAGCACCAAGTCCACCAGCGGCAACGCCGACCGCACCGTGACGCCGAACGCGCGCGCGTCATGCCATTGGTTCGGCCGAAAGTCCAAATCCAAAACCACCGTGGCGCCGGCCGCCCGAGCAGATTCGGCGGCGAAGAGCGTCGCGCTCCGGCTCGGTTCCCGGCTCAGGCCCGTCCCAGAAAACTCGAACACGCGGCAATCCGCCACCGGCGCGATCAGGACGTCATCGATGCTCAACTGGTTATCGGCGCAGTTGTCGCGGTAATAGACCAGCGGGAACTTGTCGGGCGGCTCGATGCCGAGGATGACGGCGCTGGTACGTGTGCCCGGCTTACGCGAAATGAACCGCGTCTCGACCCCTTCTGCGACCAAGAACTTGAGGATGAAATCGCCCACGGGATCTTCGCCTACGGCCGTCACCACGGCCGTCTTGAGGCCCAACCGCTGCGCGCCCACCGCGATGTTCGTGGGTGAACCGCCCACGTAAGCAGCGAACGACTGGATATCTACAAACGCGGCCCCGACCTCGTTCGCATACAGGTCGATCGACGACCGCCCCATGGTGACCAGGTCGAAGCTCGGTTGGGCAACGGGCGCGGTCACAGGCTATACCCCTCGACTGGCGCCGCTGCCGGCGCCGGATTCCATCGCCAACGTCACCACCGGCACGCGCGGGTCCTGCGTGGTCCAGGTCTGCTTGACCCAAGCGTGGGCCGGATCGTCCGTGTTCGCCAAGGACTGCGCGCTCCCGGCCAGGAAGTTCAGATAGTACACGTTGTACCCAGGCGGCGCCGCCACGGGATGGTAACCGGCGGGTACGAGCACCACCTCACTGTCCTGCGCCAGAACCACCTCGTCCAGTTGGCCATCGGCGGTGTAGACGCGCTGGAACGCGTAGCCCTCCGGCCGATCGAACTTGTAGAAGTAAGTCTCCTCGAGGTCCGTTTCCAACAGTCGGCCGTCCGCGCCGACACGGTGCACGTCGTGTTTGTGCGGCGGGTACGAGCTCCAGTTCCCGGCTGGAGTATAGACCTCGACCGCGACCAAACGGCGGCAGGCGAATCCCGGCGGAAAGATCGAGTTGATCTGGCGCGTGGCATGGCCGCCGCCCCGCAACTCGACGGCCACGGCTTCGGGGGTCACCAGGCTCGGCCCGAGGCCGCCTTCGGCCAGGCACCAACCGTACGCTAGGTCCAGCTCGTCGCTGGCCGCCGTCACGCAAAACTCCGTCGCCGGCGGCAGATACAAGGCATAGGGCAGCCCGCTAAAGACGTCCGGCCGGCGCCCCAGCCGAGCCCAACTCCCTCGTGACGACTCGATGCGGCACACGCCACCGAGCACGACCAGGCCGTACTCGCAGCCGTCGGTCCGCGCCGACCACGATTCGCCGCCCAGAAGTCGGCGGGCGGCAAAGTGCAAATGCTCCCACCCGGCGCTCTCCGGCGTCACGCGCACGTATTCTCCAAGGCGGCCAACCGACCGCACCCGCAGCGGGGACTCGAGCGCCGAGTTCATGCTGCCGCGCAGGATGAAGAAGGCCCTACCTCGACGCAAAACAAATTCTGTCCGACTCGACCGACCTCGGTTCAACTGTCCGTCGGGCGCCTCGGAGAACCGCGCCCGCCGCGTGGGTGAACCCTCAAGGTCGAACGGGTTCGGAGGTCGGGCGAGCCGGCCCGGGCGCGCCCCCCTGCGTCCCGGCGTTGGCAGGCAGGCCATACCGGCGCAGCAGTCGAATCTCAACCGGATTGTCAGGGGAGACCGTCGAGGCGTACATGAGTTCAGGCAGCCGGTCCAACAACAACCAGCGCCGCACCATGTCCGGGCTCACTTGTCGGCCCGGTGGCCTCGAGGCGTACGGGCCCGCGAAGCGCCCGGTGGCGGGCAACCCATACCGAAACCGCGGGAGCCCGTTGGTGTCCGCGGCCTCACCCGGCGGTCGCGTTGCCGCCTGGCGAGTCGCGGTAGTCACACTCGGCGGAGCGGGCCGTGGCGGGGCCGGCACGAACCATCCTTCTTCGAGCTCGACGGGCGTTCGGCCAGCCGCCGTTCGAGGCACAGCGAGGTCCCGACTGCGTTCGCCACCGGCGAGCCGCGCGCGCTCGAGGGCCCACTGCAAGCTAGCGGCGCTATAAGCGTGCAAAGCCAAGGCCAGTCCTAGGAGCGCCAGGTGCCCGGCCAAGTGTGCCCCGCCCGCTGGCAGCCGGCGGAAGCCCAACCAGCCCAACCCAACCGTTCCCACCAACCATGGCAACGCCGTCAGCACGGCGCCAAAGCCGATGAGCCAGTGAAGTGCGCCGCGCGCAGCCAACTCACCAAGCGGCGTCGAGGCGCTGCCCAAACCCGCGCTGGCCCACGTCAGCGGTCGCATGAGCGCGCGTCCCAACCATGGTCCGCTCTCGCCTCTCCAGAGTCCCGCCAGCCCGACGAAGGCGGTCTGTAGCAACAGCAGCGCCGTCAAACCGCCGGCGATCCCCCACACGAACGCCTGCAACGTCGTCGGCGTGCGCGACGACATGTACAGCCCCAGACCGCTCAGGAGGAGCACCGCGCCGATCGCGCTGCTCCATTCCCCGGGCGCCAGCGCCAGCGGCGGCCGCAGGGCAGCCGGCGTCGCGCACAGCAAGAGCCAAGGAAGCAACACGCCTAAACCGAGGGCCAGGGCCAACACCACTCCGGACTTGATCATCCACTGGCGCAGGCTCGTGAGCGGCAGCACCGCGTGCCAGGCGAGGGTTTCCAGGGACCGTTCCTCCGCGCAGGCCACCGCCCCTAACAACACCGCCTGCACGGCGGCGAACAACATCAGCTCCAGCGGCAGGGTCGTCATCACCGCCGGCCACCAACTCCGGGCTAGGACCTGAACGCCCCACACCAGCACGAGGCCGCCACTCAGCCACCAGGCTAGACTCTGCAAGCGCAGTTCCTTGAGCACGAGGTGCCAACTTGGCCGGCGAGGGCCACTCGCGCGCGCGCGCCGGACAAACGGCACCGTCTTGGCCTCGAGCCACCCCGGCCACACTAACGGCCCCGCCCCGGTCTCGATCGCTTCGAGCCTCAGAAACCGCCGGCGACCTGCCCGCCAGCCGTAACCAGCATAAGCCAGACCCGCCAGCGCCAGCGGCCCCAGATAGCCGAACCACTCGGGCCGCGGTTGCTCGAGCAGCAGCCACGCCCAGTCGCTCTCGGGCGCCAACACACCGGCGAGCGCCACCCCCATCCCTTCGGTCACCAGGAATACCAACAGCCATGGAATCACGCACGTAAACACCGTTCCGCCCAGCACCTGTCGCGCTCCCAGCGTCAACCACGCCCCGGTGCAAAACACAACCCCGACCGTCCCCAGAGCCAAGCCAGTCGCCCGCGGCAACGCCTCTCCGGCTCCAACTCCCAAGAGCCACAGCACCCCCAAGAACACCCCGGCAGTCAAGCTCAGTGCAGCGCCCAGAACTAGGTGTTTGCGCCGCCACTCGAACCCCCGGTCCGAGGGCAACGTCAACGCCAACCCAAGGGTGCCGTGCGTGAAGTCGTGCCCGAAGAGCGTGGCCGCCACCAGCGCGCTGCTCAGGGCATAAACCGCCCAACCCAGCGCGCACCCGAAAGCGTCGGCCGTGAGGACGGCCACCATCGCCGGCAGCACCAGGCTCAGTCCCCACGGCAAGGCGATCGCGCGCACCTCCTTCGCCAGCGCCGGACCGAGCCGGGGCGGAGATCGCCGAGACCGACCCGCCACGCCGAGCGTCAGGGAGAGGGCGGTCATGGCAACGGTCGAACCGGCTCTTTGAGGGTGGTCACGAAGATCTCCTCGAGCGAGAGCGCCTCCTGCTCGAGCCTTTCAGGCCCCGTGGCCTCGAGCCGGGCCCAGACCGGAGCTAAGTCCTCATGCACCACCCACTCCACTTCGCACCCGTTGCGACGCACCTCGCGCGCCCCCGTCAACTGGACCTCCGGCAGCGCGCCCGCCCATCGCGCGCGCACACGCCGGTACCGACTTCGGGCCGTGTCGGCATCGAGCGTCAACACGTCGCGGCCGCGGTCGACGATAGTGAACCGGTCGATCAACCCTTCGAATTCGGCGATCAAATGGGTCGACACAAAGACCGTGCGCCGTTCCGGGTCCCCTTCCTGATACGCCCCAATCACCGTCTCGATGAACTCCCGCCGCACGATGGGGTCTAAGCCCGAGGTCGGCTCGTCTAACACCAGCAATTCCGGCTCCGGCGCCACGGCCCCGATCAGGGCCACCTGCGTCCGCTGGCCCCGCGACAGGTGCCGCGTCTTCTGCCCCACATCGAGCTGGAACCGGTCCAACAAGGCCGCCTCGAGCGCGCGGTTCCAGCGCGGCCGGAACCCGGCCAGGTAATCCAAAGTCTGGCCCACGGTCATCCAAGGGTAAAACGCCACCTGGTCGGGCACATAGGCCAGACGCGACTTGACGGCGACTTCGTCGCGAGCCGGGTCCAGCCCGAACAACCGCACGGTCCCGCTGCTTGGCGCCAACAGATTTAACAGGCACTTGATCGTGGTGGTCTTGCCGGCCCCATTCCGCCCGAAGAACCCGTAGCACCGGCCCGCCTCGACCTCGAGATCCAGGCCGCGCACAGCCTCCGTGCGTCCGTAGCGCCGAACCAGTCCTGACACAGCAATGATCGGGGAGGTGGTGTTCATGCGGGTTTCTGAGCGAAGGGTGCGGCCGCGCGTTGCCGGGCGAGCCGATCGTAGCGGGCCTCGGCCAAGTCGAGGAACTCCTGCCGGCTGACCTGCAAGTGGTGCGCCTGCACCACCGCCGCGTCTAGGTCAACCGCCAACATCTCCTCGCGCGCCTGCTTGCGGTAAGGCGACGCCGCGTGGTTGCGCACGAAACAGCCCTTGCCCGCCAGCGTTTCGATAACGCCCTGCCCCTCGAGCTCGGCGTAAGCCTTGGCAACCGTGTTGCGGTTGACGCGCAGTTGCTCGGCCAGCGGCCGGATGGACGGCAACGCGTCCCCAGGTCGCAACGTCCCGGCGGCTACCGCCGTTTTCACCTGCTCGACCATTTGGAGGTAGACCGGCTTGCCCGACTTAAAATTGAGTTGCAGCCACATGCCCGGGCGTTCTTAACTGGCCTAGCACAGTAGGACAGTTGGCCCGGGTTGTCAAGCGCCGTCTTCGCTTCCTCCCCTGACCCGAATCCTTAGCGAGCCGGAGCGCGGACGGTCACGTCCGCCAAGCGGATCTGACGATCCGCGCCCCACAGGGAGCCTGCCCGGTTTCACCCGCGATGGCAGCCCTCAAGCACCTCTCTAAGGATTCGGGCCCTGATCGCCATATCGCGCAACCCAGGCGAGCTGCTGGACTCCTGCCATCGGAAGTAAACCGGTTGGGAAACCACCGGGACCGGGATGGGAACCGCTGAGACGCTCACCCCCCAACCGCCTCGCGACCAGGCGTCGCCGCAGGCGCGCTCCCGAGCCCAGCCCGGACCGACAGCGGCGCTAACCCGGTCCCCTTCGGCCACCGCGTCGCCGCGTCAGGCGGCGAGCTGTTGCCACTGGCTTTCCTTGGCCTGGCGCGCCGCCACGAGCGCGCCTTTCGCCAGAAACTCTTTGTAATTATCGCCCACCGTCTGGACGCGCGGTTTCTCGTAGCCCTCCTCGGACAGCAACCGCTGCAACTCGGTATCGATGTTGCGAATGCGGCTGCCGCCTCCGGTCAGAACGATGTTCTGCAGCAAATCCGCCACACTGTCCGTCGAGGCGCGGGCGATGACGCTCTTGACCGAATCGAAGACCTTCTGCAGCAGTTGCTGGCAGGAATTCCCGATGGCCTCGCCCAAATCGAGCTTACGCATCTTCCCGCCCACCACCACATTCACCGAGACAGGCGTCTCGCTCTTACCGACGTAGGCGTGCTGTTCCTTGATCTCGCGAACCTTGAGGAGGGACAGGTTAATGTCCGGGTGACTCTTGCGGATGGCCTCTTGCAGGAGATCGTCGACACGATCGCCCGCAAACGCCACGCTCACCTGATCCTCCGCAGTCGGGAAGTACCCCTGCACCAGGCACGTGTCGGTCGTGCCGGCGCCAATGTCCACAAAGATCGAATTCTTGACCGGGTCCTGGTACGAAGGATCGCTCAAGCGCCCTTCGTCGCGGTAGCCCAAGGCGCTCAGGAACGGCTCGGGAATGAGCATGACCTTGTTGAACAGCCCGCCCAGAGCCTGGCAGAGACTCTCGCGCGCGGACCGATCCGCGATCGCCGGCACCCCCACCACGGCGCGCAACTCGACGCCGGCCGGCGGATTGATGACCTGCCGGACATGCCGGGCAAAGTCCTGCGCCGCGGCGATGTCCTCGATCAAACCGTCCATCAAGGGCGCCACCAACCGCAGGTAGAGCCGGTTCTTCATCGCAAGCTGCCCGTAGAGCACCTTGGCGTTGCCCGGCAGGAGATTCTCCACGATCCCCTCTTTGGCGTACCCGACCACGGTCGGCAACAACTCGTTGACCACCAAATCGGTCGAGCCGGCATACGCCGCCTTGACACACGAGGTGTTGGTGCCGAAGTCGAAGCCGACCAACAACAACTCGCTCTTCGGGGACAGCGCCTTGGGGGCGGCCTCGGTAAACGCAGCCGGGGCGGGCGGCGCCTTCCGCTGCAGCTCGCGGGCCGTCTCGGCAGTGAATGGGCTCACAAAGGTCGTGCGCATGTGCAATCAACAATTGACGGTTCAGCGTGCCCCCGGGCAGTGTTCCTAACCCGCGGGCAACGGCTCGATGACGCAGTGTGGTCCACACCACCAGAAATGCAAGCGCCGGTTTGCGCGCGGCCGCCCCAATCCATGAGCATCGAGCACGAGCTGGAACATCTCATCTGCGCGCGCTACCCCATCGTGTGCCTGCTGACCAGCGAAGAAACCCGCGTCACCGACCTCGTCCACGCCATCGCCGCGCGCCGGCAAAAACAGGTCTTCGAGTGGAGCTGCACCACCGGGTTGGCCCCCGCCGGCACCTCGATCCAATCCCAACGCCAGCGCGCCTCCCCCACCAAAGACCCGCTGGCCGCCCTCGACCAGGTGATCGATCAAGTCGAGCCGGCCTTGTTTGTGTTTAAAGACTTCCACCCGTTCCTCGCCAAGACCCACTACGCCGTCATCCGCCGCCTGCGCGAGATCGCCCTCCACCTCAAAAACAGCCGCAAGACCATCCTGCTCGTCGCCCCGACCCTCGACGTGCCCCCCGAGCTCGAAAAGGAGGTCACCGTCCTCCCCTACCCCCTCCCCAATCCAGAGGAACTGGGCCTACTCCTCGACCGCATCCTCAGCGAGGTCGCCGCCTACGAAAACGTGACCGTGGACCTCGACGAGACCGGGCGCGACCGACTCTTGCAAGCCGCCCGCGGGCTCACCCTGGCCGAAGCGGAAAATGTCTTCGCCAAAGTCGTCGTCAAGTATGAGCGCATCAGTGGCCTCGAGGTCCAAGAGGTCTTCGCCGAAAAGCAGCAGATCGTCCGCAAGAACGGCCTGCTCGAATACTGCGCCACCGGCGAAACTTTCGATACGATCGGGGGGTTGGCCGTGCTCAAGGACTGGTTGCGCAAACGCGCCGCGGCATTCACCGCTGAAGCGCGGGCATTCGGTTTGCCCGCTCCCAAAGGCATCCTGTTGCTCGGCGTCCAAGGCTGCGGCAAGAGCCTCTGTGCCAAAGCCGTGGCCAACCTCTGGCAACTGCCCCTGCTGCGCTTCGACGTCGGCCGCCTCTTCGGCAGCTTGGTGGGATCGTCCGAGGAAAACGTTCGCCGCGCAATCGCCGTCGCAGAATCCGTCGCCCCAGCCGTGCTGTGGGTGGACGAGATCGACAAGGCCTTCGCCGGTGCGGGCGGTTCCACCGTGGCCGATGGGGGCACCACCGCGCGTGTGTTTGCCACCTGGTTGACCTGGCTTGCCGAAAAAACCGCCCCGGTCTTCATCGTCGCCACCGCCAACGACATCGCCCAACTCCCACCCGAACTGCTCCGCAAAGGCCGGTTCGACGAGATCTTCTTCGTGGACCTTCCCAGCGCCGACGAACGACGGGACATCCTCGAGATCCACCTCGCCAAACGCGGTCGCGACCCCGAACGCTTCCAACTCGAGCGCCTCGTCGCGGCCGCCGACGGTTACAGCGGCGCCGAAATCGAAAGCGCCATCGTCAGCGGCCTCTACGACGCCTTCGACCTCCGCCAAGAACTCGCCACCCACCACGTCCAAACCGCCCTCGCCCAAACCGTGCCCCTGGCCAAAACCCTCGCCGAACACATCCAACGGCTGCGCCAATGGGCCGCCGGACGCGCCCGGACGGCGAACCAGCCCAGAACCGAAGCCTGAACGCCACCCTCGACGGGCACACCCCCCAGCAAGCGCGATGCCCCAACCGCAGCCGACGCGTGCCGCCTAACGGCCTGCGGCACCCGAGCGCGCCAGCAAGCGCCGCACCTGGCCTAAGTCCGGACAACCAGCCTGGCCGCCCGGGCGCGTGGCCTTCAGAGCCGCGCAGGCCGCCGCCTGGCGCACGCAATCCTCGATCGTCATCCATCGCGCCAGTCCCACCGCATAGGCGCCGTGGAAAACGTCCCCGCAGCCCGTCGTGTCCACCGCCTTAACCCGGAAGGCGGGAAACCGCCACGGCCGCTCGGCCCGGCGATCCATCACCCAACCGCCCCGCGCGCCACACGTCACAATCACCACCGCCCGCTTCGGACCCCAGAGCCGCCGCGCCGCCACCGCTGGCTCGCGACAGCCCGTGAACTCGCGCGCGAAATCCTCGGACACAATCAAGTGGTCCACCCACGCCAGCAATTCCTCGAAACGCGCCCAACGGCTGCTCTCGAAGTCGCCCACCACCGGAATGCCGGCTCGGCGGGCCAAGCGCGCGGCTCGGATCATCCCCGGGATGCCAAACCGGTCCACCAACAACACCCGGCAAGCCGTCACCACCTGCGCCGCTGGAAGCCTCGCGTGCGCCCCCGTATAGCGGTTGGTGGCGAAGAACACCGTCCGCGTCTGCGCCCGTTCGTCCACCACAATGAACGAACGCACCGGCCGCGCCTCTCGGTGCCGCGGCCCGCGCGAGGTGTCGATCCCCTCCCGCTCGAAGGCAGCCCGCACGAACGCCGAGTCCGGATCGTCCCCCAGCAGCCCAGCATAGGCGCATCGGGCACCCAGCCGCGCCGCCGCCACCAACGCCGTGGCGGCTAAACCGCCGCACTGCCGGTCCCGCCGCCGCACCTCGATCTTCGCGTCGGCCCGCGGGTATGCCCGCACCGCCACCAGGTCGTCCACGGCCACGCAACCGAGCCCGAGGATGTCAAAACGTGCCCTCACCGGCGCGCCACCAAGCGAGCCCACATGAGGCCCAGACCGCCAGCCCCCGTCACCGAACCGGCCACGCCTCGCGCGTCAAAACGGAACGTCCTCATCCCGGAGCGCTTCCAGGGGGCCCAATCGCCGCATCAAATCCGCCATGGCCAGCGCCGTCTGCGCCGCCTCGACACCGCGGTTGTGTTCCGGGTCAAGACAGCGGGCCTGGGCCTGTTCCCGGTTCTCGAGCAGGAGCACCTCGTGAATCATCGGCATCAACTGCTCGACCTGCAGCCGCATGAGGGCTTGCGTGACCCCCGCGCCAATCTGCTCGGCGTGGCTTGTCTCACCCCGGATAATCACTCCCAAACACACGATCGCGTCGTACCGCGGCTGACAACGCCGAGCCAACCGCGCTGCCACCACCGGGATCTCGAAGGCACCCGGCACTCGCACCACCTCGACCGCCGCCGCACCCGCCCGCTCGAACTCCAGCCGCGCACCCGCGACCATGGCATCGACATAACGCGCGTTGTAGCGCGAGGCAACGATCGCGAACCGGCTCGAACCGGCACGTCGCTTGCGCTGAGAAACTCGCTTCAACATGACTTCACCTCACACCAGGTGGCCCATCTTCTCCCGCTTGGTCTTCAGGTACCGGGCGTTGTGCGGGTTGGGGCCGACCCGGATCGGGACCTGCTCGACAATCTGCAGCCCGTAACCTTCAAGACCGACAATCTTCTTCGGGTTGTTGGTCAACAGCCGAATCGTCTTCAGCCCCAGATCCGCCAAGATCTGCGCCCCCAAACCGTACTCACGCAGGTCCATCGGATATCCCAACCGCAGATTGGCCTCGACCGTGTCCAGACCTTGTTCCTGCAGTTTGTACGCACGGATCTTGGGGGCCAACCCGATGCCCCGCCCTTCCTGGCGCATGTACACCACCACCCCGCACCCCGCCTCCGCCACCTGCCGCATCGCCTGATGCAACTGCGGACCGCAGTCGCACCGGCGCGACCCAAAGACATCCCCCGTGAGACATTCGCTATGGACACGGACCAGCACACCCCGCCGGCCCGCCACCTCCCCATACACCAGGGCCACGTGGTGCTGATCGTCGAGGCAGGACCGGTACAGGTGCAGCTTGAACTCGCCATGCTCGGTCGGCAACCGGACCGTCTCGAGACACTCGACGAGTCGTTCGCGCTCGCGCCGGTACTGAATGAGAGCGGCGATGGTGCACAGCTTGAGGCGATGCCGTTGCGCAAACCGGCGCAAGCCCGCCAAGCGCATCATCGAGCCGTCGTCGCTCATGATCTCACAGATCACCGCTACCGGCCGTTGCCCCGCCAACGTCACCAGGTCCACCGCCGCCTCCGTGTGCCCAGCCCGCTGCAGTACCCCGCCCGCCTTGCCCCGCAACGGAAACACATGCCCCGGCTGCACCAGGTCCGACGGCGTCGCCGTCGGGTCGGCCATCACCTCGATCGTCCGCGCCCGGTCGGCGGCGCTGATTCCCGTGCTAATCCCCGTGGCCGCATCGACGCTCACCTGAAAATCGGTCTTAAACGTCTCCCGGTTCTGCGCCACCATCCGCTCGATCCCCAGTTGCTGCAGCCGCTCAGAACTCGTCGGCACACAAATCAGGCCGCGCCCAAACCGCGCCATGAAATTCACGGCCGCCGCCGTCACGTGCTCCGCCGCCATGATCAGGTCGCCTTCGTTCTCGCGGTCGGCGTCATCCACCACAATGACCATCCGCCCGCGCGCCACGTCGGCAATCACCGATTCGATCGTGTCGAACCTCAGCTTCATCGTCGCGCGGAAAACTACGAGGTCAACGGCCCCTTGCCAGCAACAAATTCGGCCCCCTCCCCCTACCGCCCGCGCGGCCGCCCCCGGTATTTCTCGTAGAGCCGGGTGTGCCGCGTCTCCAAGCTCACCTCCTCCCCCGCAATCCACAGACGCCGGACCTGCGCGCGCACGTCCAGAATCGGACCGTCGGCAGCGAAGAAACTCGCCTCCTTCCCCGGCTCGATCGAGCCCAACCGATCGGCCACACCCAAAAGCCGGGCCGGATACAACGTCAACCCGCGCAGCGCTTCCTCCGCCGGCAGTCCAAACGCCATCGCCTGCGCCGCTTCATACGGCAGATTCCGCAGGTTCGACGCATCGCGACGCCCACCCGCGGCAAACGCCACCATCACTCCCGCCCGATGCAACACCCCGGGCGCGCGATAGTGCACGTCGTAAGCCTGCGCATCGCCCGCCGGCAAGTCGAACGTCGAGCCGTACAGGACCGGCACCCGCTGCGCCGCGACCCGCTCCGCCACCCGCCAGGCATCTCGCGCGCCCACCAACACCATCTTCCACCGGTTCGTCTCCGCCCAGCCCAGCGCGCCCTCGATCTGCCGCACCTCGTCCGCATGCACAAACAAAGGCGCCTCCCCACGCACAAAGGGCAGCATCGCCTCCCAGGCCGGCACCGGCCGGAACCCGGCCGACCCAGCCCCCACAGCCGCCTCCTTCGCCCGCGCATACGCTCGCGCCTCCTCGAAGAAATCCTGCAGCGCACGCAACCGTTTCCTCCGCTCTTGCGCCTGCTCCGCCAGCGACTTCCCCTTCGCCCGGTCCCCGGCGCGCTCGCGCGCCTCGAACTCGAGCTCGAGACTCGGCCAGTTCACGTGCAACGCCACCGGCCGCTTGCGCATCATCTCCTCCGTGGTCCAACCCTTGAGCGCCAGGAGCCCAGACTGACCGGCCACCACCCCGCCACTCGGCACCGGCACGATGTGCGTGATCCCGTTGGCACGGGCCACCGGGATCAACTCCGAGTCCGGATTCACCGCCGCCCAAGACTCGACATCGGGGGTGTACTCCCCCGTCTCCGTCGTGTCCCGCGTGGCGCGCACGGCCTCGATCTCGACCAACCCGAGTTGAGTCCCCGCCACCACCAATCCCGGATAAAGATGCAGGCCGTCCAGGCGCTCGACCCGGTCCGCCCGCCGGTCCAACGCCGGCGCCACCGCCTCGATCGTACCGTCCCGCACGTACACGGCCCCGTTGGTCAGTGCCGGCCCAGTCACCGGGTGCACCGTCGCCCCGAGCAACAGAAGCGTCTCGGACTCGGCCGACCACCGCAACGCGAGGAGACAAGCCACGGCCAGCCATACCGCCCCCCCACACCTGCCTCCCCAGCCACGGCTGCCACCCGGTCGGGCCCGGCTCGCAACACCTTCCACTTCTGGCATCATGCGCATCCGTTGTTCCTATTCCTCGCCCCTACTCATCCGTGCAATGTCGGTCCCAGCCGTCGTGCTCCGTCTCGAGGCTGCACCGCCAAAACCGGCCCGCGTCCGATTCCGCCTCCGCGCCCTTCCCACGATCCGCGGCGCTGGCCAGTTGCTTGGCCTTCTCGATCAACACCGACCGCTCCTGCTCAAGCGCTTGGGCTTGCGCGGCCGCCGATTCGCGGTCGAAGTACTTCCGCCCTTCGATCCAGGTCTGGAGACACACCGACCGGCTGTCCAGCGGCGGCCCAGACCAGACTGCAAAATCCGCGTCCTTCCCCACCTCGAGTGACCCAACGCGCTCCTCGATACGGAGTTGCCGGGCCGGATTGGCCGTCACGAACTTCAGCGCCTCCACTTCAGAAGTGCCGCCGTACTTCACCGCCTTGGCCGCCTCGAGGTTCAGCCGCCGTGCCAACTCCGACGAATCCGAATTGAACGAAACCAACACGCCGCGCTCCCGCATCAGGCTCCCAGCATAAGGGATCGCGTCGTAAACCTCGAACTTGTACGCCCACCAGTCTGAAAAGGCCGAGGCGCCTGCCCCGTGCGCGGCCATCTCATCCGCCACCTTGTAACCTTCCAAAATGTGCTGCAGCGTCCCCACCTGCACTCGGAACTGCTCCATCGTGCGCAGAAACGTCAGGATCTCGTCCTGACGGTACGCGTGGCAATGGATCCAACGTTCGCCCCCAAGCACCTCGCCCAGCGCCTCCAACTCGAGGTCGCGCCGCGGTTCCCTGCCCCCAGTCTCCCGATACACCGCCCAATCCTCCAAGTACTGCTGCGCCGCCGTAAACCGGTTCACGAAAAACGTCCGTACCCCCATCCGCGTCTGCGGAAACCGCGTCGTAAACCGTTCGCCCCAGTTCGCCTGCTTCACATTCTCCCCTAAGGCGAACTTGATCCCCAGCGGGGCGTCCGCCACCTTCAACTCCTCCGGCGCCGCGCCGTCCCGTAGCTTGATCAGGCAGTTCTGGCCGCCCACCGGGTTGGCCGATCCGTGAAGCAAGTTCACCAGCGTCACCCCGCCGGCCAGTTGTTGCCGAATCGTGATCGACTCGGAGTTGACCACGTCCCCAATCCGCACCATCGCCGACGAAGGCAAAGTGCCCTCGTTGACCTCGCCCAAAATCATGCTGTGGCTGTGACAATCGATCAGCCCAGGCGTCAGATGCCAACCGCGACCGTCCAACCGAAGCGCACCCGCGCCCTCCTCGAACTGCCGCGCCGCCTGCGGGCCAACCCCGACAATCTTGCCACCACGCACGAACAAGTCCGCCTCCTCGACGCGCCCCTGCGGCCCACAGGTCCAAATCGTCGCGTTCTGAATCAGCAGCGCCGGCGGTTCCACCAGCGGCCCTCGGCCAGCCAACGGCGAGCGCGCCACGCGCTGTCGCCTCGACGCCTCGGCGTCCGCCTCGGCGCGGCCCTTGGGTTCGCCGCCAACGCCCGCCCTCGACGCGTCTTCCCCCCGCGACTTCGCCGACCCCGCCTCCTCCGACACCACCGGGTAGATGCGCCCGTCAATCCACACCTCGCGCACCTTCGCTTTGGGCGTGAAATAGCCACCGCCCGTCACCACCGTCAGGTTGGCGAGCTTGCCGGGCTCCACCGTGCCCAACTGCTCTGCCATCCCACAAAGCCGGGCCGGCACCGTCGTCAACGCCGCCAGCGCGTCCTCCTCGGATAAGCCGCGATCCAGCGCCGACCGCAAGCGGGCGCGAAACTGCCGGCGCTGGGTCAAACCCCAACTGGTCAACGCCACCTCGAGCCCCTGCTGACGTAACAACGCCGGATTCTCCGGCGCCCAATCCCACGCGCGCAAGCGATCCAACGACACCTGCTGCCAATCCTCCGCCTCAGGCAACTTCGGCGCCTCCGGAAAATCCACCGGTACAATCAGCGTCGCCCCCAAACCCTTCGCCAAATCCGGCCGGCGCCACTCCTCTCCCGAACTCACCAACGCAAACTCGAGACCCAACTCGCGCGCCACCCGCGCCGCCCGGTCCATCATCAGCGCGCTGCCCGGCTCGAACAACACCCGCTGCCGCCCCTCCGCCGCTGGCCCCAACTGAGCCAGCGCCGTGTTGAACGCAGGCCGGATCCCCCCACCTTGACCCTGACCCCGACCCGACCGGAGCGCGGTATCCGCCCGCTCGCTCGCGTAATGGCGCGCGTCCAAAAACGCCTGCCGCACCACCGCCACCACCCCCATCAGCGACCCCGGAAACACCCGCTCCCGACTCCGGTTGACCTCGAAGGCAACCACCTGAAACACCTCCGGGGCAAGCACCGCCAGGTTCGGTGCGCCGTCCGATAGCGCCACCAAGGCCGAGCAGCCGCGCAGAATCCCTCGCCCTGGTACCACGTGGCCCACCGTGAACCCGACCTCGCGCAACGACTCCAACGCCTTCGCCTCGATCGCGTACGCGTCCACCGCCCGCCGCTCCGGAGTCACACCCGCCACCGCATGACCAGGACCCGGCCCCCCAGGATCGCGGCCCTGCCCAGGCACGCCAAAGAAGTCATACCCACCCACGCCCCCCGTCAGCGAGCCAGCCTCCGCCGAATCGGCACGCACCGCCACATTGGTCGCCCCCAACACCAAGTACGGCTCGATGAAGCCCGCATAGATCCTCGTGCCTTGCATCGTCCAAACCTGCGCCCCTGCCGGCACCTCAATCCCGCTGCCCACCGCTACAAGGTAACCGTCGCGAATGATAATCGTGGCCTCCTCCAACACCTGCCCCGGCTTCACCACCACCTTGCCCCCAACCAAGGCATGCCAACCCACGGGCGCGGGCCGATGCCCCGCCGGCAACAGCTCCACCGCCCAACCCGACCATGCCAATCCCAGCCACACGACCACCGCCGCCCATCCGAATCGCGCTCTCACCAGAGCGGATTATCCATCGGGCCGCCCGAAGACCAAGTCTTTTCCCAGAGCCACCCTGCGACCTCTCACGCGCGCCCGCGTTCGATTGGCCTCGCCGCCACCGCCCCGCCACGGGCCCGAGGCAAGTCAGGCCCCCCGCAAACGTGGCCCTCCACGCACTGGACAAGCCCGCAGCGATCGTGTTGGCTTGTCCCATGCGCCTCCTCACCCCGATAACCGTCGGCGTCTTCATCCTCCTCGCCTCGCCCCTCGCGTGGGCCCAACCAGCTCGAACCGACGAACCGATGCCTGTCGGGTCTGTGCCTAAACAGGTGCCGCAACTCCAAGCCATTCCTCAGCCCAACCACCAGGTTTCGTTCCAACGCGACGGCCTCGAACTAGCACGCTACCATTTCGGTCCTGACCTGCGACGGCCCTTTGTCTTCCCCATCATCGGCCCGGCCGGCCGGTCCCTCACCCGACTCGGACATCCGCATGACCCGGAGTCGCACAGCCACCATAACTCGGTCTGGATCTCCCATGCCGACGTCAACGGCGCCAGTTTCTGGGACGATCGCGGCAAGGGCCGCATCGTGCATCAGCGCCTCGAGCAGTTCGTCGACGGCCCCCGGGCAGCCTCCGTCGCGTCCCTCAACGCTTGGCTGGCTGATTCCGGCAAGGTCCTCTTGCGGGAACGACGTCAAACCGCCGTGATCGACCTCGGCAACGCCGAGTGGCTGCTGCTGATTGACCTCCAACTCGAGGCAGCC
>Ga0194126_10000436_pt1 | contig 70038 bp, 53 predicted proteins | sample TA2KigC150mmetaG_FD_148641 | JGI IMG/M metagenome (GOLD analysis project Ga0194126, IMG submission 148641) | Freshwater microbial communities from Lake Tanganyika, Tanzania - TA2015035 Kigoma Deep Cast 150m | ecosystem: Environmental > Aquatic > Freshwater > Lake | place: Tanzania: Lake...
TGCTCCGCCGCCGCCTGAATCCACTCCAGGACTGGCGCACTGATCTCGCGTCCACCCACCGTCACGCCTCATACCCTGACGACGCGAATCCCCGTTGTCCAGCCAAAAAGATATGGGCCCTGTTCAGCCCCCAACGGAGCGCGGGCGTCTCGCCCGCGACGCGGCGCGCAGAGGACCGTGCACCCTACCGTCGAGCGAGCCTTAATCCATGATCCTGAAGCCTCATCAGGATGTCGCCAAGCGAGACTACAAACCGGTCACCGAATCCCGCGGACCCAAACTTCGGCGTAGGGCAAAACGGTAGCCCGACCCTTCCGGGTGTACCCGGATGTAGTCACGGTGGAGGTTCTGATCGTCCAACTGACGGCGCAGCCGATAAACCAGGTTCGGGAGCGACGAGGGCGCAAAGTCGCCCTCGAACTGCTTCTGCAGATGGGCGACAATCTCGCCTGGCGTCTTCCACCGTACTAAGTCGTCCTCGACGACCCCATCATCCCGCGCCAGAAAATCCAGGAGGGCAGCCAGCTTCGGCGACAACCCCACGCGGAAGTTGTCGATCGTGAACTGTGCCTGCGGCCAGCCGCCCACCTGGGCAAAACCCAAGCGCTCGAATCGCGTCGCCCCCCGCGCCGCCGCCGCCCGCCGCTCGAATTCCCGCTCCGCCCCCGACCGTATCGAGGTCATCGACACCCCCGGGTCGGCCAGGAGCAGTTCCACCTGGTAGGCCAGCCGATCGACCTCACCCGCCAACCGTTCCAGCCTCCGCTTCAGTTGCTCGAGGATCTTTCTCGCACCGTTTTGCATAGCTGTGTGCCAGGCCACCATGGCCCCACCTCCCTGTAGTGTCGCCAACGACCCGATCCCCACGCGCTCACGCCCCTGACCCAGCGACGTAACCCAGTTCGCCCCAAGGAGCCCCGAATCCTCAGCGAGGGGTCGCGATGCGGCTGGACACTTGCGCGCCTCCCGGAGAACTGAAATCCTCAGCCCGCCTTGGCCACGGCCACGGCTTCCGCATGAAACGCACCGCAGGCAGAAAGCAAGGACCCAGTGTCCCGCACCCAGCAACCGCCCCGCCTGGACCGCCCGCACGCCGTTGGCTGCTGTTGGTGGCCGTAGCCAAGTACGCCGCCGGCAACCACCGACTGCCGCCGCTGCCCGGAGTCGTCGTGGACGTCAACCGGCTCTACGAGGCGATGCGTCACTTCGGTCATCTGCCGCTCGCCCGCACCATCTGCCTCTACAACCACCAAGCCACCCGCCAGGCCATCCTCGAGGCCCTTAAGCAGATCGCCGCCGACACCCTCGAATCGGACCAGGTCATCGTCCACTTCGGCGGCCACGGTGGATGGAAGCTGGGCGGAAATAGCCCCATGTCGGATGGCGCCACGCGTTACGTCCTGCCCTACGACGCGAACGCAATCGACCCGGAACAAGGCGGCCTCTCGACGCGGGACTTGGCAGAACAGCTCGCCCTGATCCGCGCCTCTGAGCTCGTCGTGATCTTGGACTGCTGCTACAGTGGTGCCCACACCGGCGGCTTCTGGCGTGACTTGGGCGATTTCCACTCCGAACGACAGAGCCGCCACGTGATGGCCGCAGGGCAAGCACTCGAATGGGCCGTCGAGTCCGCCGCAGGCAGCCTTTTCACCCAAAGCCTCTGCGACGCCCTGCAAGGCCAGGCCGGCGTCCGAACCTCGACAGATGGACTCGTCTCGGCCACCGCCACATTCGAGTATGCCGAGGGCGCGGTCCGTAGCGCCGTCGCCTCCACCGGCCACCTGCAAGTCCCGCGAAACGCCGCCTGGGGAAGCTCGATCTACCTCACCCGGCCACCCAAGGAACTCCTCGCCGAGCCGGGCACAAACCACCGTTCGGCCCCCGCCGCCCTAGATGCCCTAGCCGCCCAGCTCCGGCTCTGGTTCGATGCCCTCGGCTACCGGTCCGAACCCCACGTCGCTCAACAAGAAGACGCCTGCCAATGGATTATTAACGTGCCCCAGCGCCGCGGCTACGATCGCATCCTGGTCCGCGCCATCGCCGGACAAGGCCGCCTGGCCGAGGTCGACGCCCTGCGCGCCGCGGTCCGCACCCACCGCGTGGATGAAGGTTGGCTGGTGGCGGCCTGCGTCTTGGATCAGACCGTCCGCGATGCCTTGGAGCGCACCGCCAGCGGGATGCTCTATGGCTATACCTTCGACGAACTCATCGAGGAACACGCGGACTTGGACGGTTACTTCCGTTGGCTGGACGATCAGGTCAAGGAGATGGACATCGACCGGCTCTACGTCCCCCTCGCCTGCACCAAGCCGGAGTTCCATCCCGTCTCCGGCGAGCGCGTCGCCGAGACAACCTACGACGCCCGCCACCGCTGGATGGAGGGCTACCTCGATACCTGGCTCGAACACCCCGGCCGCGAGCACGTCTCCATCCTGGGCGAATTCGGGATGGGAAAGACCTGGTTCGCCCTGCGCTACGCCTGGCTCCTCTCCCAGCGGTACCGCGACGCCCGCACTCGACGCCTCCCCCGCCCACGCGTGCCGCTCCTCATCCCCTTGCGCGACTATGCCAAGGCCGTCACCGTCGAATCCCTCTTCTCCGAGTTCTTCTTCCGCAAACACGAGTTCCGCCTGCCGGGCTACCGCGCCTTCGAGCAACTCAATGCCATCGGGCGATTGCTGCTGATCTTCGACGGGTTCGACGAAATGGCCCTTCGCGTGGACCGACAGAAGATGCGGGAGCACTTCCAAGAACTGGCCTCGGTAGCCGTCCCGGGCAGCAAAGTCATCTTGACCAGCCGCCTCGAGCATTTCTCCGACATCAGCGAAGCCATCGAGGTCCTCAACCGCGGCCCCGTCCAGTTCGACCTGCTCGAACTCGAGCGCTTCGACAACCGCCAAGTGCGTGAGGCCCTCGCGCGCCAAACCTCGGCAACCGTCGTCGACCAAGTCATGGCCAACGAGGATCTCCTGGACTTCGCCCGCCGGCCCTTGATGATCCAATATATCCTCGAAGCCCTGCCAGACATCGCCGCCGGGAAACCAGTCGATCTGCCCCGCGTCTACCTCTACGCCCTCCGCCGCGTCATGCAGCGGAATATCCTCGAGGAACGCACCTTCACCTCCGAAGCGGACAAATTCTTCTTCTTCTCCGAACTCGCCTGGACCATGCTCCGCAACCGCCAGTTCAAGCTCAACTACCGAGATTTCCCCGACCAGGTCAGGCGCATCTTCAAGGACCGAATCCACGAAGCCAAAGACCTCGACCACTGGCGGCATGACCTGCAAAACAGCGGCATCTTGGTCCACACCGAAGACGGCGATTACACCCCCTCGCACCGGTCCTTGCTCGAGTTCTTCGTCGCCTACCGGTTCGCGGCCTACCTGGGCATCATGGCCCCAGACTTCGTCGAACCGGCCGCTAACCAATCCCACCTCGACAAGAATCTGCCGCCGCGCCCGTTCACATGGACCGAGTATTTCCAATTCGAAACCGAGCCCAAGGCCGACCAACGCCCCACCGAGGTCCCCTCCGAAAACGCGCCTATCGCCTACCCGCTGGTGGGGTCCGAAACCACGTCCTACAAGCGCCGCGCCATCGCCCCCCTGACCACCTTCGCGCGTGACCCGTCCGAACGCCTCCCGGACCTCGAGATCGTCCACGGAAACAGCATCGCCTTGGTCTTCGCCGCCGGGATGGTGTCGCCCGAACCCGAGAGCGTGCAGCAACTGGTCGACCTGGCCCTGGACCAGACCGGCACCGTGGCCTGGACGGCCCAGTCCTTTCTCCCCTATCTCAAGCACCACAAACAGGCCGAGGCCCTGGCGCGCGGCATGGTCTCTCGCAGCGCCCAGCAATGCCTCCGCTCAGGCGTGGCCTGGGTGCTCGGGGAACTTGGCCTGCCCCTCCCGGAGGTCGTCGAGGCCTTGAGGCGGACCATCCGCAGTTTCGCCCTCGGCGCCAAGGACTCCTCTGCGGACTCCTGGTGGGAGGCCGCCTTCGCCCTCGAAAAGCTGGATCGACTCCCGCCTGAAACCGCCCCGAAGGCTCCCCCACGCCGCCCTGCAAAATCCACCACCCCCAAGCCCGACTCGCATACCCAGCCGCACCCAGGCCAACGGTGCATCGCCTTGTTGGTTCAGCACCTCCCTCCCCGCCCCAAGGCTGACGCCCTGCGACGCCGTTGGGCTGCCTGCCTCCGCCCCTCGGCCAAGTCCAGCCTCCGCGTCGACGCGGACGACATGGTCCGGTTCGTGCAACACGCACACGATCCCTCGATGCTGGCCCTCTTCCGCAAGGCTCTGGACCGCATCGACTTTGCGACCGACATTCAACAACGGCGGGTCTATCGCATGGTCTGGCTCTGTGGCCACCTCGGGGCGCGCCTCGAGTTCACCCAGGCGTGTCTGCAACGTGTGCTCGCCGCAACCCGGCACCCCCGGGCCTCCGTCCGCAACTGCGCCGTCGAAGCCCTGGGCAAACTCGGCCAACCTTCGGCCGAGGTCATCCGAGCCCTCGAACGCGGTCTGGAGGATTCCTATTACCGAACCCGTTTCCATGCCGCCTGGGCCCTGGCGGAGTTGGGCGCCACCTCGGCTCTCCCCAAGCTCTCGGCCGCTCTCCGGCTCGAACCGGTGCTCGATGTCGGTCGCGAGTTCATGCGAGCCAGGGACAAGCTCGCTGCGCTAGACCGCTAGCCCCGAGCCCCAACCCCGCAGCCCAATCACCCTGTGGGCACCTCGTCTCAATGCGTGTCAATGACTAGATACATGAACGTTTAGGCTCAGTCCGAGGGCGAGAACATGACGCAGCGGGAATTGCGGGAACTCGAGGAACTCGTCAAGGGCTTCTTGAGCGGCTTGCGGAAACAGGCGCTCAAGGCCGACCACACGGTCCATCGCTGGCAACATACCCTGCTGGACGAAAACCTGTTCGCAAGCACGATGGGCGCGGTGGAGGGAGCAACCGGCAAGCGTGGAGAAACCAAGCTGGATGTGGAGGAACGGGCCGTGGCCATGAGCTTGATCCTGCTGGGGCACTCGGTGGCTGCCCTCGGCGCGGACGCCTGGGCCAACCCGTTGCGCACCGCTCCGCTGAGCCCGATGATGGTCGCCGAACTCAGGGCGGGTTTGCGGAGGCACATCGTCTCAGCGAACCTTCGTCGACGCTGTCTGCCGCAGGGGGTGGTGGCCTGCCTGCTCGGCTGGCGCCATAGCAAGTGGGAGAGGGTGCCGGACGACTGGCGGCAAGCAGCACGGCACCTCGTCGAGTTTGTGGTCCGCACGGTCATGCGCGCTCGCATCCAGTGGCTGCAGCAATTGGATTGCCACCTGCAGAAGTTCAACGAACACCCGACCTTGATCGGGCAACACCGCGACATCGTCGGCGAGGATCGTGTCGCCCGCCGAGTTCTCTCTCACCTCTTGGACGAACCGCCGTGCCAGCATTGGGTTCTAAGCTCTGGCATACCATCCGCCCCCCAGATCGAGCGCCGCATCGCTTGCAAGACCAACTCGATCGAGGCGGAAATCGCCGAGGTTGAATTCGTCCTGGGCCAGGCTCGAAGGGCGGGGGACGAGGCAGCAACCCAAGACCTCGCCCAGACACTCGGCCGGCTTCAGGGCCAGTTGCAGCGGGGCAATTACCTGGCGAACGCCGAGCGTGCCTTTCTCACCTGCCGCCGAACTCACACGATCCAAGGCTGGGATCCTCAGGAGCTTGCTGAAGCCGCACCGGCGGCGCGGGGGCCGACCGAGGAGGATCCGGTCGATGAGGAACGGCCGGCCGATCTATGGGGGTTCATCGCCCGAGCCGTCTCAGGCATGGCGAGCCCGTTCAAGTTCGTCGTCAGCGCAGCCTGCACGGCGCATACGGAGCCAGAGAACCGGAACCGGATTTTTGGCCATTGGGAGCAGTACGCCCAACCGTTCGCCGGGTCCCTGTTCTTTCATGCCCTGAACGCGGCGCGGGACACGCTGCGCTGGGCGAATGCCGTGCATTGGCAGTGCCCGGAGACGCTGTGCCGGCGCTGGTGCACCGATGCGTGCCGCCGACCGCCCTCCGACTTGGCGTGTGGGTTCGCGTCCAGGCCTGAGGAGAAGACCATCCTCAAGCCCAGATTCGTGCGCACGGATTACATCGGCTCGACTCCGCGGCCCCTGGCCACCGTGAAGGTGTGGGTCTGCCATACGACCCACGAGGTCTCCGCGCCGCGCGCGGGCCCGCGGTTGGGCGAACCGCCGCAGATGGACCTGAAGCGGGCGCGAGTGGTCTACGCCTTGCGGCACGGGGTGTGTCCGTGGTGTCGAAAGCCCCACAGCCGGCGCCCAGCCAAAGCGCTCGTTGTGCGCGATCATATGGCCAGTATCACTTGAGTCGCGATGCCCCAGGACAACGACCATTGGACTGAGTTCGAGCTCGAGTTTGACCTCGAGACGGACGCGACCGCGCCCATGCCGGGCGACGCAGAACCCGCGCCACCCGAAGGACCCGAGGGCCTCAATGACCACTCGGCCGAGGAAGAGGAAGAGCCCGAGACAGCCGCCAAGGATTTCGAGACCTCCTGGGAGGCGTTCTTGGCGTCCCTGCCCCCCCCTACCCGGGCCATCCTCGATCTTTACCAAGCGCACCCAGCCGACTTCGGCTGGATGATCGGGCGCGACGGCCAGGGGCGGCTTTCCCAACTAGAACTTGACTTGGCGAAGCCTTCCGATTGGCGCCGGGTCTTCCAAGCGCTCCCAAGGTCGCGAGGGGCGAAAGGCCGAGGCCGGGGACCAGGGCTGGTTTGGCCCAACGCCGCGGCCCTCGCGGCGGACTGGCGGCAGCGAGGACCGGATTTCTGGCGGCTCGTCAACGTGGACCTACCGAATCTGCGGGATGCGGCGCCTGTGCTGGCCCAGCACTTCGGTGAGTTGCGGCACGCGGGGAAGATCGCGCAAGCCACCCTGGCAACGGCAGAACTCCTCTGCGCCCGGCCCTTGGCCTATTGGTGGCTAGTGTTTGGCCCGGCGGTCGAGGACTGGGACGGTCTGTTCGCGACCCTACAAAGCCAGAGCATAGGTTTCGCCGCCACCGCCACTGTGGTTGCCCTCCGCGAAACGTGGAACCTGGAGGGGCGCCCAGTGGCGTTGGCTTCGGTTTAGGCATGAGTCACTACGATGAACGACAGTCGGCAGTAGGAGCGGGCGCGCAGTCCGCTGCGCGCCCCCGCTTCCGCTGTCCGCAGGGATTTGCCGCGTGCCTTACCTGCAAGCTGTTGTCAATCCGCCGCGCTCATCAGCCACCAGGCGGATGAGCATGCAAGCCTTGTCAATCCCTTGGGTATGAGACTTCTCGAAGGCCAAGTCTGCACAAGAGAACACCTGGTCGCAGACCTGGCGCCAAAACTGCTCCCATTAGTCTTCCGCGCGTCGGACGGCGCCACCTGCTGCGGACGCTTGGCCACCCTGCAGATCTACCCGGCCACACCCACCGGCGAAGAGCCTTTGCTGGGCCGCCTCGTCGACCGTGCCCTGGCCCCGGACGCAGACCCACACGCCGCCATCGCGTCCAAGCCTGGCCGACTGGCGTTGCAGTTGCTGCCGCATGGGGGCGGGCCCCCGGCCGACCCCACCCGCCGGATCCGCGCGCGCCGGACACTGGCCCGTGTGTTGGCCGATCCTCGAACCGGTCCACGCGAGCACGACGAGGCCGTGGCTGCCCTCGCCCAGTTGAACCTGCCCCGGATTCCGCGGCGCATCGTCACCGGCCTAACCTTCCTCCTCGGCGTCAGCGAAGGCGACCCACGCCAAATCCGGGTTGCCACCCTGGACGACACCGGTCACACCTCGGTACCCGGCTTTCGGCCCGAGTCCCGGTGCTGGGTGCGGCTCCGCCACGGGCGGGACTTAGCGCACGAGATCGCCCACAGCTTGCGTCCTGTGCGGCTCGATCCTGGTCAACCCCTGCGGTTGCTCTCCGAGAGGAGCGATTGGGAACTCAGCTTCCAGCCCCAACCCGGCGAACTCGGCACCCACGACCTCCGCGCAGCGCTGAAGGCCGACGCCGCGTTGGCCTTTCCACCCGAGTCGGTTGCGATCGTCGCCACGCCTGAGAACCGTGGAGATCCAGAGGGCTATTACCTCGCAGCACTTGACGCGAGCGGTTCAGGGCTCTTGGCGGAACTGCCGGCCGGCTCCTATCGTCTGTTCCTCGCCTGGGCGCCTAAGATCGCTCTTGGCGACGAACCCGAACCCCGGTCGGTCGCCACGGCCCACGTCTGGGCGCTGCGGACCGGGGGCCGTCTGACGCTCCGCACCGCTGATCCCGCTTTGGAAAACAGCCGTTGCGTCCTAGTCCAAGGGCAACCGCATCACGGCGTGGTTCGCCTCCTCGCTGAGGCTGTGTTGACTCGGCAACCCGACCTGGGTGACCAGCCAGGCCAAGCTCAGGCCCACCTCTCCCTGGCCCCCGCCTCGCCCTCGACCGGGCCTCAAACCCGTAGAAGACGGGGAGGGCTGGTCCTCACCCAGGGCACGGTGGCCTCCAAATCGGCCCTGCCTGTTCCGCGGGCCTTCTGTCTGGTCTTGCTGTAGTGCCGGCAGCGGCAGAGCGGCAGGGTAGGTTGGGGTAGGTTGGACTGCGCGCCCACGCACGACGGACTGGCGGGCGCGTCGGCCGCAGCACTGCGCCTGAGATGGCATCTGTTCCTCGCGAGACCGAGGCTACGGTGTCAACTACCAATCACCTGGCGAATAAAATCGACCTGGAGGAGTTGTGTCAATGACTTTAAATCTGGCGATTTACCGACTTACACGCTCTCGTGGGTGCTCATACCCGGTTGCTGGGCGTGCTGGGCGGGGGCGGGGCGAGGCGGCAACGGCAACGGTAACGGTAAGGTAAGAGGCGGCGACCTACTTAGACCAGGAGGGGTGTCAACGACTTAAAACCTGACGACTGACTGACTGACTTGTACTCCTGCGTGGTCATACCCAAACGCGGTTTCGGGGTGGACCGTTGGAACATGAAATGAAATGAAAAAGGGTGCTCGCCCCCGGACGAGGCGCTGGCTATAGTGAACAACGGCGGCATGCAAGATCGAGTAGGCAGAAGAGGCAGCGGTCGGTTGATGTTGTGGCTCGCGCTGGTGGCGTTGGGTTGGGGGCCGGCAGCGGCAGGACGCGGGGCCGACGCGCTTTTCTATGGTGTGGTGAAGCTGCACCAGTACGAACAGGCGCTGGGATCGGTCCCGAACCCGTTGGAGAGTAACGGCTTTGTCTTCACCGCGTTTGTCCTCAATGCCACCAACAACTCGGTCACCAATGCCACCGTCAAAGTGCCCGGCTCGGCTACGGTCCGACCCCTGGTCAGCGTCACCAACGGAATCGCGCGGCTCTTCCAGGAGAGTTATGACACCAGCACCGCTTTGGATGCCGCGTATCCGAGTAGTGCAAGTCTGTTCAACCCCAGCGTCTATCAATTGACCCTGAGCGGAGTGAGCGACGGCACGCGCACCGCCAGCCTCAGTTATTGGCTGGTGACCCCTCCACCCACCCCGCGCCTTGCGAACCTGGCGGCAGCGCAGACGGTCGATACGACAGCCGATTTCACGCTCGAATGGGAGGCGCCAGGCGGGATTGTCTTGGACCTTGTCCAGTTGGCCTTGGTGGACAGCGCCGGGAACTTGGCGTTCGCGTCGCCGTTGCCCTTCGAGCCAGGGGCGCTGACCGGGAACTCCAGTTCGGTTACGATCCCGGCCTACATGCTGCCGCCGGGGGCCCAGCTCAGCGGGCACCTGGTCATTGCGCGCACCAGCCTGCCGAACACCGACAGCGTCCCTGGCGCCGTGGGGGTGGCGAGTTTGGCCAAGGACGTGGCGTTCGCGCTGGTCACACGGCCACCGCCTCTGGCGCCCCGGTTGGGGGTGGTCTCGACCGCAGGCAACCGATTGACGTTGGAAGTGCAGGGGGAACCCAATCGCAACTATCGCCTCCAACACTCGACCGACCTGCGCCAATGGCAGGATCTGCTCGTCACGAACCTCCTGCAAGGAAGCGTCCAAGTCACCGATCCGCAGGTCATCCGGTCGGTCGATCGTCGCTTTTATCGCATGCAGGTTGGGCCCTAGCGCGCTCAGGCCGTTGCGAATTGGCGGCTGGCGCGACGATCGCGGGCCACGCCCGGCGCCTCAGGGCAGCTTGACGCTGGGGTTGGGCTCGAAGTCGCGGTGCCAGTTCAGCGTCCACAGCGCTTGGACGCGAACCTTTTGGGCGTGGGCATCGACAAAACCGACATTGATGCCGCCGCGGTGCCGGTCGATGGCGAACCGGCCCATGAACTGGCCCCGCGCATGGGGAAAACTTCCGCCGCCGTAACCGCTGCCTTTGAGGTCCAGCGGCGGGCGGTCGCGGCCTTCGGGCCAGGACCCGACCCAGACCGAATCGCCATAGACGGGCACGTCGCCGGGGGCCAGCGAGAACCGGGCGTAGTACTTGTCTTTGGGGAAATCGTTAAGGTAAAAGCCCTCGGCATCCAGCCACAGGTTCATGCCGTAGCTGCCTTCGGCTTCGAGCGACCGCCAGGTCTTGGTGGCGGTGCCCCACCACGACTCGCCCGTGACGGGTTTGGCTTTCGGCCGCTTGGTGGCCGGGCAGATCATAATGCGCATCACGCCTCCGACCTTTTCCGCGGGTTGCGTCTTGTAGCCCGGATCGCCGAGGTAAGGCGCGATTTCATGAAACCAGTACTCCCCCACGGCATGGGTAACTGGCGGCACGCGGTCCCCGTTTTCGTCCGCGTAAAAGCCAGTCGCCAACGCCATCTGGCGCAGGCTGTTCAGGCAGACGGTGGCGGCGCCTTGAGCTTTGGCCCGGCTGAGCGCGGGCAATAACAGGCCAGCCAGGATCGCAATAATGGCGATGACCACGAGCAGTTCGATGAGGGTGAAGCCGCGCACTCTGGGTGGTTGGCGTGTCCACTCCGACTTCGAGTCGTTGCGGTGTGCGAGTCCCATGGGCTGATCGAGCTTCTAGGGCCGTGACCGTCAGTTGCCAACGAGCCTAGCGGGACTCCGGGTGAGGGACAATACCGGAGTGAGCGGTCCTGAATCCAAGGGCGCAACTCACATCGCGCCGGTCGGCCCCGCAGTTGGGTGAAGGCTGTCCCCCACCCTGGCCGGACCGTCGCCCGGTACCTACGTTGTGCATGCCGCTGGGGTCAGAGGTCTGGAGTCTTGAGTTCGCGATCAAGTTGCTGCAACGTTGACGCGGTCGCACCTCGCCAGCGCCAGGGATTCGCGGGGGAGTGGACGGGCTGTTTTGACCTTTCGCTGCGGCCGGGCCCGTGTTTGAATGCGGTCGCAACCATGACGCAAACGCATTGGCCGAGACGGAGCCTGGCGACGGCGATAACCGCCGTTGCGCTGAGCTTGGTGTGGACCGGTTGTGGTCCCCGCGCACCCGGCGAGGGTGGGGAGAGTCAGGCGACTGCCCAACCGCCCGCGGGGGATGCGGTCGGGAAGAAAGGGGTCATTGGGCTGTCGGTTCTGACGTTGACGAACCCGTTCTTCAAGGAGATCGCCGACAGTCTGACGGCGGAGGCGGCCCGGCACGGTTACCAGGTCAGTGTGGTGAGCGGCGAGTTCGACCCCGCCCGGCAGCAGAACCAGGTCAAGGACTTCATCGTGCGGAAGGTGTCGGCGTTGGTGTTGACGCCGTGCGACTCGAAGGCGATCGGGCCCGCGATTCAGGAGGCGAACGCGGCGGGCATCCCCGTGTTTACTGCCGACATCGCCTGCTTGGCACCGGGCGCCCAGGTCGTTTCGCACATCGCCACGGACAATTACGGCGGCGGCAAGGAAGCGGCCCAAGCGATGATCGAAGCGCTGGGCGAGGCGGGGGGCAAGATTGCGATCCTGCACTTCCCGGTGGTCGAGTCGTGCCTTTTGCGCGTGAAAGGCTTCCGCGAGGTCCTGGACCAATACAACGCCCAGCGCGGCACGGGTCGGATCCCGATCGTGGCGGAACTGCCCGGTGGGGGAGTGAAAGATCAGGGCTACCGGGCGGCCGAGGATTTGCTGCAGGCCCACCCGGACTTGGCGGGCATCTTTGCCATCAACGATCCGTCGGCGTTGGGGGCGCGTGCGGCGCTCGAGAAGGCCGGCAAGACCAGTATTGTCCTGGTGGGGTTCGATGGCCAACCCGAAGGTCGGCAGGCCATTCGGGATGGGAAGATCTACGCCGACCCGATCCAGTTCCCCGACCGGATCGGGATCGAGACGGCGCGGGCGATTGTCCAACATTTCTCCGGTGAACCGGTGCCCAAAGAGATCCTGATTCCCACGGCGCTGTATCGGAAGGCCGACGCGGAGAAGGACCCGACATTAAAATGACACGGCGACGGAGTCAGGACCTCGAGGCGGAACCGGTCAGCCACGGGCTGAGGCGGTTGGATGTTCACGCGCTTGGGTGGGCGGTGTCTTTGGCGCTGGCGGCCTGGTTTGGCGGTGGGGCAAGGGCGGAGCTGCAGGCTGCCGTGACCGGACCCGCCACACCGCGGCTAACGCCGGTGGTCGAGGTCGAGGAAGACCTCTACCGATACGAGCCGGCGGATAACGGGGCTGGGCCGATGTGGTGCCACGGCTCGACCTGTTTGGTGCGGTTGGGGGACATGGTCTATGCGAGCGGGCTCGAGACGCTTGCGGGGGTCAAGCCGCTCAACAACTGTCGTTGGACCTTATGGCGTCGCGACCGGGACGGTTGGAAGCTGTTGCGCGCCGATCCCGTAGGCCGGACGCGCGAGCCGTGTCCGCTGGTGGCCCTTCCGGGAGGCCGCGTGGTGTTGTCGGCCAACCCGACCCTGACTCCGCCGAACACTTACGCCGGCGCGGCGCGGCCGGAGCTGCACCTGTTCCGCGCGGGCGATGCGGCGGGGGCGTCGGAGCTGAGTTGGCCGGTCTGGGATGGGCAGCCGGCGTTCACGGAGCATTCGTATCGGAGTTTCGCCGCGGACGGGGGGCGTGGCGAACTGCTCCTCTTCCAGAATATCGGCTATACCCATGCCGAGTGGAGCTTCCGCGACCGCGAAGGCCAATGGGCTGCCCGAGGCCAACTCCAGTGGCCCTGGGGCGCCGAGTACGACAAGCCGCAGCCCATCCGCATCTGTTATCCGAACGTGGCCCTGGTGGATGGGGCGGTGCATTTCGTAGGGGTGAGTGACATTGTCGAGCCCTACGCCCGGTGGCGGGCGTTCAAGAAGGAGCTCACCGGCCGCGAGTGGGACTATGACTTTCGCCGGCTCTTTTACACTTGGTCGCCGGACATCCGCTCGGGGAAGTTTGCGGCTTGGGTCGAGCTGGCCACCCGAGACAAGACCTGCGGTTGGGTTTCGCCGGGCGACCTCTGGGTGGCGCCGGATGGCCGCGTGCATGTGGTCTGGACCGAACGCGCCTTGGACGAGCGCCTGCGCGAGAAGTTCTTTCCGGGCGAACGGCAGCGGCACGAGCTCAACTACGCCGTGCTGCGCGAGGGAACCGTGGTGGGGCGCCGGACCCTGATGGTCGCAGCGGAGGGCGAATCGAGCGAGGTGCCGCACCTGCCGCGCTTTCACCCCACGCCGGACCAGCGGCTGCTGGTCTTCTTCTATGTCAGCGGCGCGGACGCGCGCGGTGCTCGCGTTTCGGAAAACCGCCTGGTCGAGCTCCTGTCGGATGGATCTGCGAGCGCGCCGGTGAAGGTGCCACTGCAGCATCCGCTGAGCAGTTACTTTACCGCCACGCCCCGGGCCGGGTCGACGCCCGCCCAGGTGCTGGACCTGTTGGGCACGCGCGTCGGTTCGGCGCAGACCGTCAGTTATGCCCGGGTGAAGCTTGGCTGGGAATAACGGCTAACGGATATGGACCCAAGAATGTCTCGTTTCGTGGTTGCCTTCGCCCGGCTGGGGTGGGCTGGCGCACTCGTTTGGAGCGTGGCTCAGAGTTGGGCCGCGCCGCTCGAACTCCACGCCCGGTCTCAGCAACTTGTGGCGCCGAACTCGGAGGAGTGGCGCACGGTCGAGCAGGTGCTGCGGTGGGACGGGACGAAAACTGCGATCGTCATTTGTGACATGTGGGACCAGCACTGGTGCCAAGGCGCGACCGCGCGCGTGGCGGAGATGGCTCCGCGGATGAACGACGTGCTGCGAGCCGCGCGGGCGCGGGGAGTGCTGATCATCCACGCCCCGAGCGACACGATGAAGTTCTACGCGGAGTACCCCCAGCGCCAACGGGCGCAGCGGGCCCCGCCTGCCGCCTCGCCCCCGCCGGAGGTGGGCCGGTGGAAATCGCTTAACCCCGCTCGCGAAGGGCCGCTGCCGATCGACGATTCGGACGGCGGTTGCGACGACGCGCCGCGGTGCGCTCAGGGCGGTCCGTGGCGCCGCCAAATTGCGACGCTCGAGGTGCGCGACGAGGATGTCATCAGCGACAGCGGCGCGGAGATCTACAATCTGCTCGCCCAACTCGGCATCGAGCAGGTCATCGTGATGGGCGTCCACACGAACATGTGCGTGTTGGGGCGGTCCTTTGCGATTCGCAGCCTGGTGGGTTGGGGCAAGCGCGTGGTGCTCATGCGGGACTTGACCGACACGATGTACAACTCGCGGCGACGGCCGTACGTGAGTCATTTTGTCGGGACCGACCTGGTCATCGGACATATCGAGCGCTATTGGTGTCCGACGGTGACCAGCGCGGATTTCCTCGGGGGCGAACCGTTCCGGTTCTCGGCCGACCGCCGGCCAACCGTCGCCTTTATCGTGGGGGAGAACGAGTATCGCACGTGGGAATCGTTGCCCGAATTCGCCCGCCAAGAGTTGGCCTGGCGCGGCTTCCAGACCGTTTGGGTGACCGCGTCGCCGCGGCTCGAGGATTGGCAGTTCGAAAGGTACGAGGCGTTGGGATCGGCGGATGTGGTGGTGGTCAGCGCGCGGCGGCGTGCCTTACCTCGCCCCATGCTGGCGCTGCTGCGGCAGCATCTCGAGGCCGGCAAGCCGCTGGTGGGGATTCGCACCGCGAGCCACGCCTTCGCGGTGCGCGGTAGTCTGCGCGACCGCCTCGGCCAGGACACTCCGTTTGCGGAGTGGCCGGAGTTCGATGCCGAAGTGCTCGGCGGCAATTACTCCGGTCACCATGCCGCCAACGCCCTCACCCGGTTGAGCGCGGCCGAGGGTGCTGCGACCAGTCCTTTACTGGTGGGCGTGCCACTCGAGGGCTTCGCGAGCCCGGGATCGCTTTACCGCACGGGCCCGCTCCAACCCGGCGCGAAGGCGCTGCTCGTCGGCGCCATCCCGGGACAACCGCCCGAACCGGTTGCCTGGACCCACGCGTATGGCGCGAACCAGGCCAAGGTTTTCTACACGTCCCTTGGCCACCTCGAGGACTTCAAGAACCCACGCTTCCGCCGGCTGCTGCTCAACGCCCTCTGCTGGGCGATCGAGCGTCCGATCCCGCCCGCGGAGTGACCTAGTCTTCGGCTGGGCCAGCCTGCGGCTGGGCTTGGGGCTTAGGAGCCTCGCCCTGCTGAATATGCTCGCATCTTGCCCCGGCTGGGGGTATGAAGACCCGCCGTGTAGTCGCCGACTGGAGATGCCGATGAGAAAGCCGCTGCGCGCCCTGGTGATCGAGGACTTGGAGTTCGACGCGGCGTTGTTGGTGAATCTGCTGCGGCACGGCGGGTACGAGGTCGGCTGGAAACGGGTCGACACCGCCGACGGGATGCGCCAGGCGTTGAAGGAGGAGAAGTGGGACATTGTCCTTTCCGACCACGAGATGCCGGCGTTCAGCGCGCCCGAGGCGCTACAACTCCTCCAGGCGACGGGGCAAGACTTGCCCTTCATCATCGTGTCGGGCGGGATTGGCGAGGCCACCGCGGTCGCGTTGATGAAGGCGGGCGCGCACGATTTCCTGATGAAAGGGCACCTGGGCCGATTGGTGCCGGCGGTCGAGCGCGAGTTGCGGGAGGCGGCGAATCGTGAGGCGCGGCGGCAGGCGGAGCGGTTTTTGCGCGAGAGCGAGACGCGGTATCGGCTCTTGTGGGAGAACTCGCCGGACGCCATCGTGGTGATGGACGCCGAGGGCACGATTGCGTTTGCCAACCCGGCGGTGCAAGCGGCGTTCGGCTACCCGCCGACCGAGTTAGTGGGTCAGAACTTCACGGTGCTGCAAGCGCCCCAGGGCGACGGCGGCCAGCGCCCCGGGTTGTATTGTGCGTGGAGCCCCGGGCCGACCGCACGGTCGCCGGTGATGGAGTTCCAGGGGCGCCATCGGGACGGGCGCGAGGTGATTGCCGAGATCGGGTTCAGCGAGATGCAGATCGAGGGGCGCGGCTGGTTTCTGGCGTTTATTCGCGACATCACCCAGCGCCGCCAGGCCGAGCAGGCCCTGCGCAAGCGCGAGGAGGAAATCCGCGTCGCCCGCGAGATCCAGCATCATCTCTTCCCCAAGTCGGCTCCCGCCTGCCCCGGGTACGACATCGCCGGGGCGTCGCACCCGGCGCAGGAAGCGGGCGGGGATTATTTCGATTACCTGTCGATGAGCGACGGCGGGTTGGGGGTGGTGATTGGGGATGTGAGCGGGCACGGCATGGGTCCGGCGCTGATCATGGCCGAGACGCGCGCGTATCTGCGGATCGTAGCGCTGAGCCGGCTGAGTCCGGCGGAGGTATTGACCCGGGCCAACCGTGTGCTGGCTGAGGACCTGGACGGCGACCGGTTTGTGACGGTGTTGTTGGCCCGATTGGAGGGGGAGACGCGGCGACTGGTCTACGCTAACGCGGGGCATCCGGCCGGGTACATCCTGGACGCGGAGGGCCGGGTCAAGGTGAAGCTTAAGCGGCTAGGGGCCGCCTTGGGGATGGTGGGCGACGCCACGTACACCAACGCACCCGAGGTCCAACTGGAGACCGGCGACTTGTTGTTGCTGCTAACCGACGGCATCGAGGAGGCCGAAGCGCCCGACGGCGCCTTTTTCGGCACCGAACGAGCCCTGGGCGTGGCGCGGGCGAGTCGACACAAGCCGGCTCGGGAGATCGTCGAGGCGCTGCATCGGGCGGTGCAGGAATTCACGCAATGGAGCCCGCAACAGGACGACATTACGCTGGTGGTGGTCAAGGTGTTGCCGAGTGGTACGGCAGCCTGATGCCGGCCCGATGCCGGCCCGATTCCGGCGTTGACGCGAAGCGGCCGGGCTCCTAGCCTGCGCCCCCAGACAGCGAATGTGGGCCCCGAGTCTGAGCTTGGGGCTTTTTCATGCAACAGCGGCGACGTAGCTATGGCAAATACAATCCTGGTGGGCGCCCAATGGGGCGACGAAGGCAAAGGCAAGATCATCGATGTGCTCACCGAGCGGGCGGACATTGTGGTCCGCACCCAGGGCGGCAACAACGCGGGGCACACGGTGTTCCTGGGTCCTCAGAAGTATGTGTTGCACCTGGTGCCGTCCGGTATTCTGCGGCCGCGGAAGAAGTGTGTGATTGGGAACGGTGTGGTGGTGGATCCGGTGGGGTTGGTCGGCGAGATCGAGGGCCTGCGCAAGCTGGGGGTACAGATCCAAGGCAACCTCTTTGTCAGTGAAACGGCCCACTTGGTGCTGCCTTACCATCGTGAGTTGGACGCGCAGCGCGAGTCGCTCAAGGGCCGACAGAAGATCGGCACCACCAAGCGCGGGATTGGGCCGGCCTATGGCGATAAAGCCGCCCGCGTCGGCCTGCGGCTGATCGACTTGCTGCAGCCGGAACGCTTCGAGGAGTTGTTGCGGCGGCGGATTCGGGAGAACAACGCGGTGCTGAAGGCCTTTGGGGCGAAACCCCTGTCCTTTAAAAAGGTGCATGCCGACTACCGCCAGGCGGGCGATCGACTCGCGCCGTTCGTGACCAACACCGTGGTCTGGCTCAACGAAGCCATGCGCCGCGGCGCGGACATCCTGTTCGAGGGCGCCCAGGGGACGTTCCTCGACATCGATCATGGGACGTATCCGTTTGTGACCTCGTCCAACACGACCGCCGGCGGCGCCTGCACCGGATCCGGTGTGCCGCCGCATCGCATCGACCGTGTCGTGGGCGTGATGAAGGCCTATACGACGCGGGTCGGAGAAGGCCCGCTGCCGACGGAGAATGCCGAGATTGCGGACCTTCTGCACGGGATGGGGCGCGAGTTTGGGGCCACCACCGGCCGGCCGCGGCGTTGCGGTTGGTTCGATGCGGTGGCCACGCGCCACGCCGCGATGATCAACGGGCTGGACGATCTGGCGGTCACCAACCTGGATGGACTCGACACCGTCGAGACGCTGAAGGTGTGCGTGGCGTATCGGGCCCACGGCAAGCGGTACGATCATGTGCCCAGCGACGTGGAGACGTTGGCCGCTTGCACGCCGGTCTACGCCGAGTTCCCAGGCTGGCGCGCGCCCACAACGCGGGCCCGGCGGTGGAAGCAGTTGCCGGTCAAGGCGCGGCAGTACCTCAAGGCGATCGCGGAGCTCACCGGCGCCCGGCTCGCGATCGCGTCGGTGGGGCCTGCGCGCGACCAGACCATCTTCGTTTGAGCGGGTGAGCGTGTCGACTCCGCACCTGAGTGCCCCGGCGTTGGCGAGCCTGCCCACGCACGTCGCCATTATCATGGACGGCAACGGCCGATGGGCCAAGCAACGGCACCTGCCGAGGATCGAGGGACACCGAGTCGGAGTCGAGTCGGTGCGGGCGGTGGTACGGGCCGCGGGCGAGTTAGGCATCAAGTACCTGACGTTGTACGCGTTCTCGGTCGAGAATTGGACGCGGCCGAAGGACGAGGTGGACATGCTGATGAAGTACTTGGCGCGGTACCTCAAGAACGAGATTGGGGAGCTGAACCGGAACAACGTCAGCTTGGAGGTGATCGGCCAAATCTACCGGCTGCCGGAGTTTGTGCAGGAGCAATTGGGCAAGACCCGGGCGGCGTTAGCCAAGAACAACGGTCTGACCCTGATCCTGGCCCTGAGCTACGGCGGGCGGACCGAGTTGGTCGAGGCGGTCCGCAGCATCGCCACCCAGGTGCGCGCCGGCGCGCTCGAACCGGCCGAGATCAACGAGCAGGTCATCGGCCAGCATCTCTACACGCGCAACTACCCGGACCCGGACCTTTTGATCCGCACGAGCGGGGAGCTGCGGATCAGCAACTTCTTGCTCTGGCAGATCTCGTATGCCGAGTTCGTCGTCACGCCCACTCTGTGGCCCGACTTCCGCAAGCCGCAGTTCTACGCGGCCCTCGAGGAATACACCCAGCGGCACCGCCGCTTCGGCGCCGTCTGAACCCGCTGGTGGATGGCGGCGGTTCGGGAGCTTGGCCCCCATCTACCCGACCCAATCTTGGCGTAGCGACTCGGGGGTGCGGCCTTGGGCGCGCAAGGCGCGCAGGCTGAGGGCGTCGTGCCTTTTGGCCAGGCGGACGCCGCGCGCGTCGGTGACCAGCGCGCCATGATAGAAGCGGGGAGGCGGTCGGCGGAGGGCATGGTAAAGCAGCAGTTGGCGGGCAGTCGAGCGAAGCAGGTCCGCGCCTCGAACGACTTCGGTGATCTGCATGGCATCGTCATCAACCACGCACGCCAGTTGGTAAGCCGGGACATCGTCGTGTCGCCACACCACGAAATCGCCAAAGTCGATGCCTGCGACAAACCGCTGGGCCCCCCGGGCCCCGTCCACGAACGCCACCACCTGTCCGTCTGGCACGCGGAACCGCCAGTTGCATGCGGCCGGCGGGGCACGGTCCGCGGTTCGGGGCGGGTCCGACGGCGCAGCGCCCGCTGTGGTCGAGCGAGGCGGCGCTTCGGATGGCGCACCGATCGCTGCGGGCCGGCAGGTGCCCGGGTAGAGGGGTTCATCCTCGCCGGCCTGCGGCGCGCCGAGGGCGCGGAGGACATCTTGGCGGGAACAGGTGCAGGGGTAGACCAACCCGCTGGCCTGGAGCCGGGCCAAGGCCTCCCGGTATCGAGGGAAGCGTTCGCTTTGACTATAAGGGCCAAAGGGGCCGCCGCAGTCGGGGCCTTCTTGCCAGTCGCATCCGAACCAGCGCAGATCCGCATACATCGCCGTGACAAACTCCGGTCGGCAGCGCGCCCGGTCCAGATCGTCATTGCGGAAGATCAGTCGGCCACCGGCGGACTCCGCGCGCTGTTGCGCCACCCAGAAGGTTCGGGCGTGACCCAAATGCAGATAGCCCGTGGGCGATGGGGCCAAGCGGCCGCGATACGGGGCGGGGTCGATTGGAGACATCGGTGCGGTCCGGGCCCTGGGGGGGAGTTGGTTGCCCTCAGCCAACCGGCGCCGCTGCGGCGCCGTGCTCTCGCTCGCCCCATTCGCGGGCGGTGCGGCGTGCCAGTTCCTCGAGCCAGTAGGCCGCTCGGCGTTTGGCTTCGCTCACCTCCGCGAGGTCGGGCACGATCGCGCGCAGGAGGGTGAAGTCGTCGGGTTGCGAGGGCCAGGCCTCGACGCCACCCGCCAAGGCCAGGCAAGGGATGTCCGCCTTCTTGGCCATGCGCGCGAGTCGGCCCACGCCTTTGCCCATCCACACGGTGGTGCGATCGATGGCCCCTTCGCCGGTCAGCACCAGGTCGGCCGCCTCGATATGCCTCCGCAAGTCGGTGTGGGTGGCGAAGAGCTTGAAGCCGGGCTGCAATCTGCCTCCGGCGAAACAAAACAGGCCAAAACCCAAGCCGCCAGCCGCACCTGTGCCCGGCAGGTGCTCGGGTTTGTAGGAGTAATGCAACTGCTCGCACAGGATCTTGACCAAGCGGCGCAGGCAGCGTTCGGCAGGCTTGAAATCGGCCGGTTGCAGCCCTTTCTGCGGCCCGTAAACCTGCGTGGCGCCGTACTTGCCCAATAACCGGTTCCGGACATCGACCGCCACCACGAGCCGATTGAACCGCAGCGGTTCGGCTGGGCGAACCAGGCGCGCGAGGCTCGGCAACTGAGTCCACTGTTCGATCGGGCCGCCGCGCCGATTCTGAAACTGCCAGCCCAACGCGCGCGCCAGGCCGAACCCGGCGTCGTTCGTGGCACTCCCGCCGATCCCCACCAGACAGGTGCGCGGGCTGAACCGGCGCGCCGCTCGCAGCAGGGCCCCGAGACCGTAGGTGTCGAGGTCGAACGGGTGGAACCGGCCGGGTGGCAGCATGGCCAACCCGATGACGCGGACGGACTCGATAATGGCAAGCTTGCGGCGCCCGTACCACCACCAGGGCGCGCGGACAGGTTGGTGGGCCGCGTCAACGGTGTCGACCCAGTGCGTCTCGGCGCCGAGGTGTTGGCCGATGAGTTCGCCGAAGCCGTCCCCGCCGTCGCTGATGGGGAAGCGTTCGAGCGTATCGTGCGGGCGGACGGCGCGCCAACCGGCGGCCATAGCTTCCGCAGCTTGGCCCGCAGTGAGCGTTCCCTTGAACTTGTCGGGTGCAATGAGGATGTGCATGGGGGGAAAGGCAATCGGGTCGTATTAAAGTGCACTGGCCTTGGGGTCGCATCCTCATGCCGTCTGCCAAGTGGGTTGCTCCGGCAAGTGCGCGTTGAACTCCTCGATCAGGGCGGTTTCGTAAGCGCCAGCGTACCGATCCTCGAGGAACAGGTCCAAAGCCTCGCCGGCGAAGCGTTCCCAACAGATCTCTTCGTAACCGGGCACGATGGGGTAGAACAAGGCGTGATTGCTGCGGGCGGCTTTGAAGTCGCCGGGGGCATCGCCGATCATGAGGACGTGGCGGGGAGCGTACTTGCCGGCGGTCGCCTGGCGGAGGTGTTCGGTCTTCGAGCCGTATTCTTGCCCGGCGATCAGCCGTGGGTACTGGGCGAGGTCGTGTTCGGCCCACTCGTTGGCGAGGGCGGCGGCGGGCGTCTGGGAGACCACCATAAGATCGGCGCGTTCACTGAGCCGCTGCAGGCTCTCGCGCACCCAACCGAACGGTGGCACACCCAACACCAGCTCGGCGATAGCCTGGTTGACGGCCCGTGACCAGGCAAGCACCGGTTCGAGGGCGTGGTTGCCGGCGGCGATTTCGCCCTCGATCGTTTCCTGGCTGAGCCGGGTTTCCCGGGCAAGCCACTCGTCGAGCGCGTCGGTGGGCCAAGGGCGAACACCCCGGGCACGGACTTGGGGGCGTTCGGCCAAGAGGTTGAGGGCGTTCGAGAGGGCAGGGAAACGGTTGATGCCGCGGGTGTGCGAGTAGAGGTTGACGAACTCCCAGGTCTCCCGGGCGAACTTGCTGACCGGCTGCAACTGGAAATGTTGGATGAACTTGGGGACGAAGCATTCCTTATGCTTCAATTCCATGGTGTCAAAGACACACCCGTCCGAGTCCAGGCCCACGAAGAAGGCATGCCTGGGCTGAGCCTCGCGCAAGAGTTGAAGGTCGGCGTTCATCCGCGCACCGCCCGACTGTAGGCGTGGGGCTGGTTGTCGAGTCAAACCGGATTTACGGCGGACGGACGGGTTTGGGTTGGCGTGCGGGGAGCCTCCCGGCACTTGCCAGCGCGACCCCGATGCGATTCAATCCCGCCCATGAAGGTCAGTGCCGGCCTGCTGATGTACCGCGTGCGAGCTGGAGCGGTCGAGGTCATGCTGGTGCATCCGGGAGGACCATTCTGGGTGAGGAAAGACGAAGGCGCCTGGTCGATCCCCAAAGGCGGCGTGGCTGCCGGCGAAGATTTGCTAGCGACCGCTTGCCGCGAGTTTCGGGAGGAGACCGGCCTCGATCCGGCGGGTCCGTTCATTGCACTGGAGCCCATTCGACAGAAGGGAGGCAAACTGGTGCATGCCTGGGCGTTCTCAGGCGATTGCCAGCGCGTCCCCGCCGGCAGCCACACCTTCAACCTCGAGTGGCCACCCGGGTCCGGGAGGCTTCGCACCTTTCCGGAGATCGACCGGGTGGCGTTCTACCCGCTGGCGATGGCGCGGCGCAAGGTGAACCCGGCACAGATCGAGTTCCTCGATCAGTTGGAGCGGCTGCTCAACGTGCTGCGCGACCAAGCGCATCCGGATGAACCGGCTAGTCTGCCGGCCGACCCGTGACCCACCTAGCGCTCGCGCCCTACCCACGGCTACACTGCGGTAGGGCGAGGCTCCTGCCGAGCCGAGGCGCGGGGCGGGAGGCATCTGTGGGGTTGACAGCGCTGCGGGCCCCGCCAGACACTCCCGCGCATGAGCAACACCACCTCGAATCCCACCTCGCGTCGCGAGTTCCTAATCAACACCAGCCGCTTCGCCGCCGCTTCCGCCTTGGCGGGGGTGGCCTTGCCACACGTGCACGCCGCGGGCGGCGACACCATCCAGGTGGCGCTAATCGGCTGCGGCGGGCGCGGCACCGGGGCGGCCGCGAACGCCCTGTCCACCAAGAGCGGCCCGATCAAGCTGGTGGCCATGGCGGATGTCTTCGAGGCGAAGCTCAACCGCAGTTACGAATCCCTCCGGCGCGGCTATAACGCGCAGATCGAGGCGCCCGAAGAGCGCCGGTTCCTCGGCTTCGACGGCTACAAAAAGGCCATGGATTGCCTTAAGCCCGGCGACGTCGCCATCTTCGCTACCCCGCCGGCGTTTCGTTGGGTGCACTTTGCCTACGCCATCCAGAAGGGCCTCAACGTGTTCATGGAAAAACCGGTCACGGTCGATGGGCCGACCACGCGCAAAATGCTCGAACTGGCCAAGGCCGCCACTCAGAAGAACCTCAAAGTGGGCGTGGGCCTCATGGTCCGGCACTGCAAGGGCCGCATCGAACTGCTCGAGCGCATCCGGGCGGGTCAGATTGGTGACTTGGTCCTGCTGCGCGCTTACCGGATGGGCGGGGCGGCGGCGACGGCCAACCCCTTGCCGCCTGGCAGCAACGAGCTGTTGTATCAGGTTCAGAAGTTCCACAGCTTCCTCTGGGCCAGCGGCGGATTGTTCAGCGATTACAACATCCACCAAGTCGACGAGTGTTGCTGGATGAAGGGGGCCTGGCCCGTCCGCGCGCACGCCCTTGGCGCCCGCCACTTCCGTGGCAACTCCGTCGATCAAAACCTCGATATCTATGCCATCGAGTACACGTTCGAGGATGGCACCAAGCTGACCTTCAACGGCCGGCACCAGCCCGGATGCCACAACGAGTTCGCCAGCTACGCCCACGGCACCACCGGCTCGGGCATCATCTCGACCTCGTCGCATTCCCCCGGCCGGGTGCGCCTCTTCAAAGGCCACAACCTGACGCGGGCGGACATGATCTGGGCATTCCCCCAACCGGAACCCAGCCCGTACCAACTCGAGTGGGACGACCTGATCCACGCGATCCGACAGGACCAGCCCTACAACGAAACCGAGCGCGGGGCCATCGCCAGCCTCGTCACGTCGATGGGCCGTATGGCCGCGCACACTGGCCAAACCATCACCTACGACGAGATGCTCAACTGCGAACACGAGTTCGCCCCCGAGGTGGATCGGTTGACCAACGATTCCCCCGCGCCACTCCAGGCCGAGGCCGACGGCAAGTACCCGGTCCCCGCTCCTGGCGTTAAGAAACAGCGCGAGTATTGAGCGCGAGTCGACAACCCGAGGTCGTAACGGCGAGCTGGCATTCGCCGCTGGCAAGACGCCCCAGCGGCGGTAGGGCGCGCAGTCCTCTGCGCGCCGCGCCCTCCCATGGTCCACCGCAAGTTGCGGCGCGCAGAGGACTGCGCGCCCTACCTGCCCAGTGTCGCTGCTGGCGAATTGTCACCCACACGTCCTCAGGCACTCCTCCCCGCAGGACGACTTGACCGGCGAAGGGTCGAGATAACTTATGAAAAGCAAGCGGACGAAATGCTCGGTTCGGCCCTGGGCCTCGCGTTGGCTGGCGCTCACACTCCTCAGTGGCGCGCTCGACCACGCCGTGCGCGCGGCTGAATTCTACGTGGCCATCGACGGGCGCGATACCTGGTCGGGCCTCCACCCCACCCCAACGGCCGATCGCACCGACGGCCCCTTCGCCAGCCTCGAACGCGCCCGCGACGCTGTGCGCGCACTCGAGCGCATGGGGGCTGAACCGGTGCCGGTGACCGTGCACGTGGGCGCCGGGCGCTACGAACTGCGCGCCCCGTTCGAGTTGGCTGAGCCGGATTCGGGCTCGGCGCGCGCGCCGGTCGTGTACCGCGCCGCCGGCGGCGCGCCAGTGGTACTGTCCGGCGGCCGACAGATCTACGGTTTCCAGAAGCTGGCAGAGGCGCAGGTGCTGGAGCGGTTGCCGGCTGAAGCGCGGGGCCATGTGTACGTCGCCGACCTGCCGGGGCAGGGCTTCTCGGATTACGGGGAGGTGACGACGGCGGGCCGGCGGTTGGAGCTGTTTTTTGCCGAACAACCGATGACCTTGGCGCGGTGGCCCAATCAAGGGTTCATCAAGATCCTGGAAGTAACCGGAGGCGACCCCATGACCGTCCACGGCCTGCGCGGGGACCGGATCGGCAAATTCACGTGCGCCGAAGATCGCCTGGGGCGGTGGGTCGGTGAACCGGAGGGTTGGCTCCACGGTTACTGGTTCTGGGACTGGTCGGATGCCTACCAACGCATCCAGACGATCGACCCGGACCGGCGGTTGTTCGAGTTGGCCGAGCCTTACCACGGTTATGGCTACCGCAACGGCCAACGCTTCTACGCCCTCAACCTCCTCAGCGAGTTGGACCAACCGGGCGAGTGGTATCTGGACCGGCAGACCGGAGGGCTGTATTTCTGGCCGCCTCAGCCGATCGACTCCGCTTCCGTGGTACTCTCGCTGCTGCCGACGGCTGTCACGATGAAAGACGTGGCCTGGGTCCGCCTCGAAGGGTTCACCTTCGAGGCCACCCGCGGCACTGCCATCCGCCTCGACGGGGGCGAACACGGCGAGATCCGCGGTTGCCGCATCCGCAACACGGGCGGCTGGGGGGTCACGGTCAACGGCGGCCGAGGGCACGGGGTGGTAAGCTGCGACCTCGAGCAGACAGCCGAGGGCGGCATCTCGCTCCAGGGCGGCGACCGGCGCACCCTGACGCCGTGCGGTCATTTCGCCCTCAACAATCGCATTGGCCAATTCGGCCGCGTCTATCGCACCTATCGCCCGGCGGTGGGCGTGGGCGGGGTTGGTGTGCGCGTGGCGCACAACCTCCTCGCCGACGGCCCGCACAATGCCATCCAACTGGGCGGCAACGACCATCTTATCGAGTTCAACGAGATCCACCATGTCTGTTACGAGACGGGGGATGTGGGCGCGTTTTACATGGGGCGCGACTGGACCGCGCGTGGCACAGTCATCCGGCACAATTACTTCCACGACATTCGCGGACCGGGCTTGCACGGCGCGATGGCAGTGTACCTGGATGACTCGGCCAGCGGGATCACGATCTACGGGAACCTCTTCGTGCGGTCGGGAAGGTCGGCCTTCATCGGCGGCGGCCGCGACAACCTCGTCGAGAACAACCTCTTCATCGACTGCGAACCCGCCGTGCACGTGGACGCGCGCGGTTTGGGTTGGATGAAGTACCACGTCGAGGGCGATGGCACCCTGCCGCAGCGTTTGGCCGAGATGCCGTACCGTGAGCACCCCTGGAACGCGAAATACCCGCAACTGGTCGGCATCCTCGACGACCAACCCGGCGCCCCCAAAGGCAATCGCGTCGTCCGCAACCTCCGCGTAGGCGGCCGCTGGCTCGACCTCGAAAAGGCCGCCGCCCCATTCGTCGAGTTTACAGACAATCTAGTGGAACAAGACCCGGGGTTGATGGATGTGGCGGCGGGGGACTATCGGTTGCGGGAGGGCTCGCCAGCGCACAAGCTGGGCTTCCAACCGATCCCATTCGAGCGGATCGGGCTCTATCGCGATGCCTGGCGCCGCCGTCTGCCGTGATCCTCGCCGGAGACGGTGCGCCCCGGCAGCCAGGCGCGTCCCGCCCGGTCACTGGCAGCGCGAACCGAGGACCGCTCCGTAAGGCGGCTCATAGCCGCATGCACTTTCAGGCTTGAGTCGGCCTGGGCCCTTTTTCGAGAGTCAACCCCATGCCAAAGCCGACCGACATTCGGGTCATCGGGTGTACGCTCTACTTCTTGCCTGTGCAGACCCGAGTCCCCCTCAAGTTCGGACCCGAAACTCTCACCTCAGTGACCTGTGCGCGGGCACGCGTGCGGGTGGCTGACCGGTCGGGGCGCATCGCGGAAGGCTGGGGCGAAACGCCTTTAAGCGTCCAATGGGTGTGGCCAAGCGCACAGTCCTACCAGGGGCGACACGAGGCGCTCCGGGCGTTCTGCCAACGCTTGGCGCGCGCCTGGGTCGAGGTGGGGGAGGTCGGGCATCCCCTCGAGTTGGGGTGGGACTTTGTCGAGCAGCGCCTGGGCGACTTGCTCGAACAGTTCAACCAAACCCGGCCGGGGACAGGAGATGGGCCAGGCGAAGCGATGCCGCGGTTGGCGGCGTTGGTGTGCGAATCGGTGTTTGACCAGGCTCTGCACGACGCCTACGGGCAGTTGTTGGGTCTGCCCGTCTACGCCACGTACGGACCCGAACACCTGAATCGTGACCTGGCAGCTTACCTCAGCCCGGCGCCGGGTGCCGGGGCGTCGTTTCGAGGGCAGTACCCGAGCGACTACTTGGCGGCCACGCCCACCGATGAGCTGCGGGCTTGGCACTTGGTCGGCGGGTTGGACCTGCTCGAACGCGGCGAGTTGACTGGAAGCGAGCCGCAAGACGGCTATCCGGTGGTGCTCGAGGAGTGGATTCAGACCGACGGCCTCGAGTGCCTGAAAGTGAAGCTGCGGGGCAACGACGCGGTATGGGACTACGCGCGATTGGTGCGCGTGGGCGAGTTGGGCGACGCGGCGGGTGTGAAATGGCTGAGCGCCGACTTCAATTGCACGGTGCTCGAGCCGGGCTATGTGAACGACATCCTGGATCGCTTGCGCGACGAGCAGCCGCGGCTGTACGGCATGCTCCTCTATGTCGAGCAGCCGTTTCCATACGACCTCGAGGCCCACCCGATCCAAGTCCACAGCGTGGCAGCGCGCAAACCGCTCTTTCTAGATGAAAGCGCGCATGACTGGCGCCTGGTGCAACGCGGGCGGGAGTTGGGGTGGTCGGGGGTAGCGCTCAAAACGTGCAAGACGCAGAGCGGGGCGATCCTGAGCGCGTGTTGGGCTCGAGCGCACGGCATGACGCTGATGGTGCAGGATTTGACGAACCCCATGCTGGCCCAGATCCCGCATCTGTTGCTAGCGGCGCACGTGGGCACCATCATGGGCGTCGAGACCAACAGCATGCAGTTCTATCCAGCCGCTTCCGCGCCGGAGGCAGCGGTGCATCCAGAGCTCTACCGGCGGCGGTCGGGTCGGGTGCACCTGGCCTCGATCCGCGGGCCGGGCTTCGGCTACCGCTTGGCGGAGATCGCGCGCGAGTTGCCCTCGCCAGCGGTTACGCTGGGCTAGGGTCCTCGAATCCCGAGACCCGTTGCTGGGAGGTTGCTGATGAGTCACTGAGATGGACTACAACTCGGCGGTAGGGCGCGCAGTCCTCTGCGCGCCGCGGCTTCCTCTGTCCACAGTGGTGTACGGCGCGCAGCGCGCAGAGGACTGCGCGCCCTGCAAGGTGTCGTCGATCCCGACCTCTCATCAGGAAGGGTGGAGCGCGGACGTTCGGTCCATGGGACCGCGGCCGAGATGCCCTGCGCTCCGTTCTGAGGCCTCGCTAGAAACTGCGGGCGCGCCAGAAGCGGCGATGGGCAGGGGTCGTGGACGCGGCGAATGGACTCACGGCACCTGCGACGTCGAACCACGGCCCGTTCACCTCGGCAGCTTGTTGGAGCACGCCGGTGAAGGTGAGGACCACTTGGCTGCCGTTGCGAGTCAACAGGACACTGGGCGTGACATTGGCAGCCCGGGCACGATAGGTCTTGAGGCTTTGCGGGTGGGTCGGATCGTTGAGTAAGATCTTCTGGCCGTCCGCCGCGACACTAAACCACTCGAGGCCCCCCAGGAAATTGCCCTGGTACCAAACGCATCGCAGCGGGTAAACCCCAGGTTCGGGGACCAAGACATCGAATAGGTTGTCCGTCGAGGCGCGCGAGCCGTTGAATTCCGCGAGGGCGAACGTCGGGTCGGGCGTGACGGTCACGCTGACGCCTTCGTTGAGATTGGCCTTGAGGATCTCGCCGTCGGGTTGGCTGATCATGACGGTCGGGATGTCAACGGGAGTCGTGCCGCCGGTGATGACCGGGTAGATCCCCGCGGGGTCTCCCGGCAGCTTGTTGTTGACGACGATGACGGCGAGGGCGCCGGCGTCCTTGGCCTGTTGGAGTTTAACGGCGAAGCTGCAACCGCCGCGGTCGATCAGCGCCACGTTGCCCGATAACGCACCCGGGTTAGTCAAGGCCGCGCAGGCATCGTTCGGCGTCGCGTAAACCACCGTGCCACTAAACGGCGCCGTCAAGGGCCGGGCGATACCGGCTCCGTCCGAGCCGCCAGACACGGCATGGTAGGCGCCGGCGATCGCAGCGGGGGCGGTAACGACGAGCGCGCCGTTGTGGACGGGCGCCTGGTCTGTCTCGGTGACTTTGAATCCGTCGTCGCTGTTGACGCCGAGCCGCACCAAGCCGGCCGTCGGAAAGACGACGTAGGTCAGCACTTCGGCGGCAATGCTCGAGCGGTTGTAAAGGGGGGTGCCCACGCCGGGAATCCCAGGCACCGGTGCGTCGTCGGCAAAGCTGCCGACACTGTCGGGGCCCAACACGCTCCAGTTGATGACCTCGGCGGTGAACCAACCGCCGGTGGCGCCGGCCAAGTTAGCTTGGTTGGGTGCGATGATCCCAGCGAGTTGTTGTTCGGCGCGCGCGACTAGGTTCGCGAGGTTGTCGCTGCCCATCTGATCGACTTGATGAAGGCGCGCCTTGAAACCGGGCTGCGCGCTGTCTTCGGTTCCCAGGCCGGTGCGCTTCGTCACGTCGAGCACGGCATAGCCCGCCACATCGAACGACCAGTTGTAAGTGTAGGTGTTGACGTTCGAGGCCAGGTCTTTGAATTCCAAACGGACCGTGGCCGAGGTGTCCGGCGGCAACAGGCCACTGGACTCGAGGCTCACCCGGACTCGGCCGTCGAGTTCGGTCACGGTAGGGGTGATCGGCTGGGCGTTGAGTTCGAGTCGGATCGTCGTGGGGTCGACCCGGATCGTGCCGTGGGCAAGCTCGATCAGCAGTTCGGTATCGGCACGTCCCGCAGTGGCGCCTGGGCCGGGCGTCACATACGCAACGTACGGAAAGCTGACCGAACTCAAGTAGTAGGCCTCGATCGCGCCCGGGGTGGCTAGGTCGTTGATGAGGATCTTGGCGTCGTCGCGCACCATGAACCACTCGAGGCTGGCATTCCCGCCGCCGTTCTGCCAGAGTAGACGGAATGGATACAGACCCGGGGCTGGGATCAAGAAATGGAAGAGCACATCCGCCGCCGTGTGCGTGCCGTCGTACTGGCCCAAAATTGGGCCCAGGCGATCGGCCGGGTTCTTCCCCACCGTCACGCGAAAGCCATCGTCGCTGTTGACTCCCATCGTGTAGGAGCCCGCCGCCGAGAACTTCAGGTAGGTCAAGACTTCCATCGTCGCGTTGCCCACGCCGTTGTCGCGCGGGCCGCTGCCGGGCAGGCCCGGAAACTGGCGGTCGTTGGCGAATCCGCCGCCGCTGCCCGTCACATCGAAGTTGATCAGTTGCCGAACAAAGAAGCCGTTGGCGTCAGCCTCGGTCAGGTCTGCCAAGTTTGGCCCGTACCGGCCCGCCAACTGGGCCTCGGTCCAAATCAGGCTGTTGGGGTTGTTCGCCGCCGTCTGGTAAGGGCGCACGTGGAACCCCGGCGAGTTGAGGTCCACGATCCCCTCCGGCATGACCAGCGTCCCGGGGACGGTGACGTAATAGGGCACGGTGAATGAGCCGCTGCCCTCGATCGGGGTGTTCAGGGTGTCGCGGAACGTCACGTCCACTTGGTGGACCGAGTTGGCCGCCAGGGTCGCGGAACTCGCCACGCGGACGGTCGTGAGGGCGCCGGTCTTGGCGAGGGACCCGACGGCCACGAGTGTGCCATCGAGGCGGACGGCGAGCGTGGCGGGGTCGAGCACGCTGGCTTCCACATCCGCGATGGTCAGAGTGACATTCAGGGCGTTGCCCTGGACACTGGCTAGGTAGGCTTGGCTGGGGGCGGCTCCCCACCCAAGCGGCACGCTAGCCAACCACACCGCACTGCACACTGCCCGCAACCGGCGGGCGCCCACGTTCAGTTCGAACCATCCTTTCATAAAGCCTTTCGCATTCGGGCCAGGCCGCGCCGGACTCGCCGTCGTCCCCACCGACGCGCTCGGCGTCGGGACCGAGAGCCTCTTAGCGCGTTGACGGTAGGGACCGGTTCACCCTGCCTCGGCCTGCGCCGCAGGCTGGTTGTGCCGGATTGCCGGTCCAACTGCAACCTCACAAGTGACAGGAGCAGGATTCAGTCCATCGCCAGCCTTGACATCCCGCCTGCCGGTTCGGAAGCTCATGAGCGCCACGAGCGCGCCGCGCCGGCGACGCTTCTCACCCGGCCGGCGTGTGCGCCGTGGGTGAACGCCTCAGCACCATGATCCGCTCAGCCATCACCGTGTCCTTGGCGCCGGAGGCCGGCAGCCGACCGTTTGTGTACGCGGGGGAGTTGCCCGTAGCGTGCACACGCGCGGCCAGCCTGGGCTACGATGCCATCGAGTTGATTCCTGCTGCCAACCGGACGGTGGACGTCGAGGAGTGCCGCGAGGTGCTTGAGCGGTTCGGGCTGCGCCTGGCGGCGTTGGGGACCGACGCAGGTTGGCTGACGCGGCAGTTGACCCTCACGAGCCACTCGAGCGGCAAACGCAGCCAAGCCCTCGAGTTCATCAAGGCGGTGCTCGCCCAGGCCGGGGAACTGAAGGCGCCGGTGATCGTCGGCGCGATGCAGGGTCGAGCCGAGGAGGGCGTCAGCCGCGAGCAGGCCCTGGGCTGGCTCGCCCAAGCCTTCCGCGAGCTGGATGCCTTAGCCACGAAGCTCGAAGTCCCCATCTTCTTCGCCCCGCTCAACCGCTACGAGACCAACCTCCTCAACCGCCTCGAAGACGCCGTCACCTTCCTCCAACTCGCCCGCACCACCCGCTTCCGCCTCCTGGCCGGTTTGTTCCACATGAACATCGAGGAGGCGCGCCTCCCAGACGCCCTGCGCGTCGCCGCGCCGTACCTGGGCCATGTCCATTTTGCAGACAGTAACCGCCTCGCCCCGGGCTTCGGCCACACCGACTTCGGCCCGATCGCCGCCACGCTGCGCGAGCTCGATTACGACGGGTACATATCCGCCGAGGTCTACCCCCTGCCAAACCCGGAGACCAGCGCGCGCCAGTCCATCGCGGCGTTTCGTGACTGGTTCGGTGCGCCTTGAAGCGTCCAACCGGGTGAGCTCACCTTCCGATCGCCCCACCAGGGCCAGGCGCATCCGCTGGACCGCGCTGCTCCTCTTCGCCGGGTGCGCCGGAGCGGGCTTGGGCGTGTTGGGATTCCGAAGCGGGGCGTTCTCCGGGTGGTGGTCGACCAGTCCGCCTCCGCAGCGGCTGGCCACCGGACCGCGGCGGGTCACTCCGCACCTCTCGGTCAGCCCACTCCAGACGCTCTTGGTCGCGCCCGACGGCCGGCTCTGGTGCTGGAGTCGGATGGGGCCTGGCCAACCGCTGCCTACCAACGACCAAGCCAGCGCGGTCTTCCGCCCCATCGGGCAGGAAACCGACTGGCTGACAGTGGCGGCCGGCCCCACCTACGGCCTGGCCCTCAAGACCAACCGAAGCCTCTGGGCCTGGGGTACGCCCCCGGTTGGGCCAGGCTCCCCGGCGGGTTTGGCCGAGCCAATCCCCGTGCTCCCCGGAACCCGCTGGCGGTCGATCGCGACCGGCTTGGCTCACGCGCTCGCCATCCAGGCGGATGGCTCACTCTGGAGCTGGGGTGCCAACAACTTCGGGCAACTGGGCGATGGCACCACCACCGAGCGCAGCGCCCCGGTGCGGATCGGTGACGGGACCAACTGGACCGCCGTGAGCGCCGGTCTAGCGCACAGCGCAGGAATGCAAGGCGACGGTTCGGTATGGGCTTGGGGTGACGACGCGTTCGTGGGCAAGCCGACTCACCCCACGCGCGTGGGCACCGACACCGACTGGATCGGTCTGGCTGCCGGCGTGTACATCACCGTGGCGTGGAAAGCCGACGGCACCTGTCACGCCTGGGGAGTGAATGCCGCCTCGCTGCTGGCTCGGCCCGCCCCGCCCCCGCGTCAGCCGGGGTGGTTCACCGTGGCCCCGATCCCACCGCTCCGCCAGGTGTCCGTCGGGTCGTACCATGCCCTGGCGATCACACCCGAGGGGACACTGTTTGCGTGGGGCCAAAACTCGTTTGGCGAGTTGGGCGACAACACCCGCCGGTCGCGCCCGCAACCGGTCCGCATCGGGCGCCGCACCGATTGGGTGGCGCTCTCGACTTGGGGTTTGTTAAATGTGGGCCTAACCGACGATGGCGCCGTCTGGGCCTGGGGCACGCGCCTGGATCTGCCGCAGCGCGCGTCCCGGTTCGCCGAATTCAAACGCACACTGGCGTTGGCGCTTCAGCGGGGTCCGCAACCGTTGCCGCCGCGCTACCCCCAGTTCTCTCTGGCACCGCTATGCGTGGCGCAGTTTGTCCCGCCCGATCTTCAGCCGCCGCCACCCTGACGCCTGATTCCTGTCCACCGCGGCGTGGCGCGAAGAACCTCAGGCGACCGATCGCGTGTAGCCGAGGGCGAAGACGCCCGGCGCGCGAGGCGAAGCGGCGCAGCGGCAGGAAGAAAGCCTCGCCAGGCCGACATGGATCCCGTTGAATGCGCGGCGTGGTGCGCAAGACGGGTTTTACCTTGATCGAGCTGTTGGTCGTGATCGCGGTGATCGCGATCTTGGCCGGCCTCCTCCTGCCCGCCTTGAGCCGCGCTAAGGCCAAGGCCCAGGGAATCGCCTGCCTGAGTAACGTGCGCCAACTCCACACCGGTTGGTTCCTCTACGCCGAAGAACACCAGGACCGCCTCGTCAACAACCACGGCATCGACGAGACGCGAGACCGGCGCGAAACCTGGGCCAACAACGTCCAGGATTGGGGGGCGAGCCCCGACAACACCAACCACATGCTGTTGACCGAGGCTCTGCTGGCGCCTTACGCAGGCAAGTCGGCCGCACTCTTCAAGTGTCCGGCGGATAAATCGATGGCCGCCAACGGACCGCGCATTCGAAGCGTGGCCATGAATTCGCTCGTGGGCGACCCGGGCGTGCTGACCAACCGGTTCAACCCCGATTACCTCCAGTTCTTCAAGAGCGGCGACTTCCTGAACCCAGCCGCCACCTTCGTCTTCCTCGAGGAACACCCCGACACCATCAACGACGGCTTCTTCATGAACCGCTTGCACGAGTATCGCTGGGGCAATTTGCCAGCCTCCTATCATAACCACGCAGCGAATGTGTCCTTTGCCGACGGTCACACCGAGAACCATCGATGGGTCGTGGGCGGGCCAAACGCTACTGTGCGCCCGCCCGTCCAAGCCGCGGTCGCCGGCGGATTCCCCGCTGACCCGCCCATGGATTGGGATTGGCTCAAGGAACGATCCAGTGTTCGTAAACCTTAGCCGGGGCCAACGGCCTCGCGGATGGCGCGCCCCAAGGCCGTCCCGAACTCCCGGCCCCCGCCGCCTGGTTGAGCCGGATCGCCCGACGCGACGGACGCAAACAGGGTGGCTGGCCCTGCCCGCGTCGCGGTAGGCTAACGCCGATGTCGTCCCAGCACGTATTCATCAACGAGGTTTACCTGAGCGTCCAGGGCGAAAGCACCTGGGCGGGGTTGCCGTGCGTCTTTGTCCGGTTCACGGCCTGTAACCTCCGCTGCTCGTACTGCGATACCGCGTACGCGTTCAGCGCGGGCCGGCGCTGGAACTTGGGCGAGTTGCTGGCGGAAGTCCGCCGTTTGGCCGCGCCCTATGCCGATGCCGCCTCCGCCACCCCCGCCGGGTGGCCGCTGGTCGAGTTGACCGGTGGCGAACCGCTGCTGCAGCCGGGCGCCGGCACCCTGATGACCGCGTTGTGCAATGCCGGGTTCACCGTCCTGCTCGAAACCAGCGGCGCGCTCGACATCGCACCCGTCGATCCGCGCGTACACCGCATCATGGACCTCAAATGCCCGAGCAGCGGCGAAGTCGACCGGAACCGCTGGGCGAACCTGGGACACCTGCGCGCCACGGACCAAGTCAAATTCGTGATCGGCACTGTCGAGGACTACACCTGGGCGAAGGCGGTGCTGGCCGAGCACCGCTTGGCATCCGTCTGTCCGGTGCTCTTCTCCTGGGCCACGCCCCTCGAGGGGCGCCAACCCGATCCGACGCTCAAGCCAATCCCCGCCGGGCAGACCCCGCTGACCCGGAGAGAGTTGGTCGAGCGAATCCTTGCCGACCACCTGCCCGTCCGGTTCCAACTCCAGATGCACAAGTTCATCTGGCCTCCAGACGCCCGCGGTGTCTAGTGTCCGCGTACCCCAATGTCTGTTGTTCATAGACCAGTCTTGGAGCGTGGGCATCCTGCCCACATGCCGACCGACCGGAGCCTAGCCCTCCTCCGCGCCTACGAATCCCCCAACGTCACCTTCATAGCTGCGGACGGTTCCTGGCCGATCGTCTGGGAACGCGCCCGCGGCGTGACGGTGTGGGACACCGCGGGCCGCCGGTACCTGGATCTGACGGCCGCCTTCGGCGTGGCCGCCGCCGGCCATGCCAACCCCTCGGTCCTGCGCGCCGCCCAACGCCAGGCGCGCCGCCTGCTCCACGCCATGGGCGATGTGCACCCCCATGCGCGCAAGGCCGAACTGGCCCGTGAACTCAGCCGTCTCACCTTCGAGCGCTGGGGCCGCCACGCAACCCAGTCAACCCAGATCCCGCCTCGCTCGGGCAAGACCATCTTCGGAAACTCCGGCTTCGAGGCCGTCGAGGCCGCCCTCAAGACCGCCCTCCTCGCCACGGGCAAACCGGGCGTCGTCGCGTTCGAGGGAGCGTATCATGGGTTGGGTTATGGCGCGCTCAACGCCACCCACCGCGAGTTCTTCCGCTCGCCGTTCCGGCCGCAGTTGCGCGACTTCGCCCAGTTCGTTCCCTTCCCAACCACCCCCACCGAAATCGACCAAGTCGAGCGCACCCTCGATCGCAGCTTCAAACGCCGCGCCATCGGGGCTGTGCTGGTCGAGCCCGTCCAAGGCCGCGGCGGCATACGGGTGCCGCCGGTCCAGTTCCTGCCGCTTCTGCGCCGGTTCTGCGACGCGCACCACGCACTGCTGATCCTGGACGAAATCTACACTGGCTTTGGACGAACCGGCCGCTGGTTCGCCTGCGAACACGCGCGCGTCATCCCCGACGTGGTGTGCTTGGGCAAAGCGCTGACCGGCGGTTTCCCGCTCTCCGCCGCCGTCGGGCGAGCCGACCTGATGGACGCCGCCTGGCCGCGCTCGACCGGCGAGGCCATCCATACCAGCACCTTCCTCGGCCACCCGGTCGGCTGCGCCATGGCTTTGGCGCAGATCCGCGAACTGCGCGCTCGACGGCTCGTGCCGCGCAGCGCGCAGCTCGGGCGGTTCCTCCTCGCCCGGCTCGCAACGCTGCGTTGTCCGAACACCGTGCGCGCGTCGGTGCGCGGTCTTGGGCTCATGGCCGGCCTCGACCTGCGCCGCTCCGACGGCGCGCCGGCCACCGACTTGGCGCAAACGCTCGTCCGGCGGTTGCTCGAGCGCGGCTTCATCGTCCTTCCCGAAGGCGAGCATGGCAACGTCATCGGGTTCACCCCGCCGCTCACAATCGGCGAACGGCAACTCGGTCAAGCCGTCGACGCGCTCCAGGAGGCGCTCGCTTCGGGATGAGACTCTCGGAAATGCGTCTGTGGTTGGCCACACGCGGCGTGCAACCGAGCAAGGCCCTCGGCCAGAATTTCCTCCATGACGCCAATCAAGTGCGGCGCATCGTGGCCGCCGCCGAACTGGCTGCGCACGATCGCGTGCTCGAGATCGGCCCGGGCCTGGGACCGCTCACCGAACCGCTCCTCGACCAGTCCAGCGAGGTGTTGGCCATCGAGAAAGACGCCCGGCTGATCGAGGCGCTGCGCGAGCGGTTCGGCACGCACCCGCGGCTGCACCTCGAACACGCCGACGCCCTCGAGTGGCTGCGGGCGGCCGGGCGAGACTGGCGCGGCTGGAAGGTCGTATCCAACCTCCCCTACTCGGTCGCCTCTCCCATCCTGGTCGAGTTGGCCCAGGCCGACCACCCGCCCGACCGCCTGGTGGTGACCCTCCAGCTCGAGGTGGTCCAACGCCTGCTCGCCGAGCCCGACACCAAGGATTACGGGCTGCTGACCCTGCTCCTGCAGCTCCGCTTCGCACCCCGCGAGTGGTTCCGCATCCCGCCCACGTGCTTCTTCCCCACACCTGAGGTTGACTCGGCCAACGTCTGTTTCGTGCGCCGAGCCGAGGAGGCGCTGAGCGCCGTCCAGCGAGCCACCTTCCGCCGAGTGATCCACCGCGCCTTCTCGCAACGCCGCAAGATGATGCTCAAACTCCTCAAGACGGACTGGCCGGCGGAAACCCTGACCGGGGCGTTCGCCGCCGCGGGCCTGAACCCGACGGCTCGAGCCGAGCACGCCACGCTCGCGCAGTACATCCTGCTCGCTCGCCACCTCCAAACCGTTGACCCCAACCGCTAAACCCTAAGCCATGACCGACGAACAATTCGATGTCGTCGATGACCAGGATAAGGTGATCGGCCGAGCCCCGCGCAGCGAGGTGCACCGCCGCGGCCTCAAGCACCGTGCGGTCCACGTCCTGATCTTCAACGCGCAAGGTGAGCTCTTTCTCCAACAGCGCTCGCTCCAAAAGGATTCCTGCCCAGGCCTCTGGGATTCGTCCGCCTCCGGCCACCTCGCCCCAGGCGAAACCTATGACGACTGCGCGGTGCGTGAAGTGCGCGAAGAACTGGGCTGGACGCTCGAACGCCCGCCCTCGCGCTTGTTCAAAATCGATGCTTGCCCCCAAACCGGACAGGAATTCGTTTGGGCGTATTGCGCCTACGCCGAGGGGCCCTTCGTCTTGCACCCAGAAGAAATCAGCGGCGGCGGCTGGTTCGCGCCCGAGGCCATCGCGCACTGGCTGGCGGAACGCCCGCACGAGTTTGCCGGAGCTCTGCCTCTGATCTGGGCGCGGTTCGTCGAAGCTGGCCTGGTCGTTGGCCCTCGCTAACGCGGCACGCCGGGCATCTGCCGCCCAACCAAGGTCAGGCCTGGATCCAAACGCGCTCAATGCCCGCCGGTGACCGTGTAGCCGGCCTGCCGCAGAGTCCGACGCTTCATCGCTACGCCCCCGCCCCAACCTGCTGGGGTCAGCCCCGCTCGGCGCCGCGACCCGGAAAGGTCAGTTCCGCAATGCCGGACTTGTCCAGGTCCCCAAGACCCAGCTTGACCATCCGATCGTATTGCCGCTTGGTGACTGTCGCTAACGGCAGCTCGAGCCCGTGGGCCCGCGCCAACTTCAGGGCGATGCCCGAGTCCTTCGCCGCGTGCGCAGCGGAGAAGTAGCAGCTATGCTCCCGCTTCTGCATATCTTCACCGTCGGTCTCGAGCACCCTCGAGTTCGCCCCAGTTTGCGCCAGAACCTCGCGAAGCAAGTTCAAGTCGATGCCGAGGGCTTCGCCCAGGGCCAGTCCTTCGGCCAGCGCGGCCGTGTTGATGTTCATGACCATGTTGACCAGCGCCTTGACCGTCGCCGCCTGGCCCGTGGGACCAATGTACCGCAGCGACGCGCTCAGTCTCCGCAGAATCGGTTCCGCCCGCTCGAACGCCTCGCGCCGCCCGCCGCACACGAGGTAGAGCGTTCCCTGGCGAGCCTGCGGAATACTCGAGGCCATGCAGGCTTCCAGCGTCTGCGCTCCCACCCGAGCGGCGCGCTCTTCCACCCAAGCGTGCACCGCCGGCGTGAGCGTGGCGCAGTTCACAAACAGGCGCCCACGCGCTCGGGGCAACAGGCCGCCCCGGAAGATCGCCTTCATGGCATGATCGTCGCTGATCACGGTGAACACCACCTCAGCCAGCGCCGTGACCCGCTTCAGGTCTGCGCATGCCTCGGCCCCCAGCTCGCCCGCCAACGCCTCGGCCGCCCCCGCGTTCGTATCGTGGACGGCGACCACCGGCCAGCCGCACTCGTGCAGGCGACGTGCCATGTTTGCGCCCATGCGCCCCACTCCCACCATGCCGATCTTCTCATTCATAAGGTTGATTCTACATTCCACCACACCCACACACGACACACTCACTTCCACCCACTCCTCAACTCACTCATCACTTTTGACCCTCTTGACCACAGACCGCCCAGATCGCAACCCCGCCCCGCCCCCCAGCTCCTCCCCCCTGCTCTCTTCCCCTTTTCCCACTCGTCCCTCTTCCCATCTCGGCATCCCATAGAAATAGGAGAGGGTTCCCGGAGGCCGAGCAGGCAACGCGTCTCTGCTCAACCAGTTAACCCTCCGCATCGTCTCGGCCGAACATAACCGGTTTTCGGCCATGTGCATCTTCCACCACACCAACACCACCGACCAGCCCGGGCCGTCGGCCACCGGCCAACGCCGCCCGAGATAGAGTGATCGGCGAGTGAGTAAAAGCATTAAGACGGGTTTTTAATTGTTGACAGCACACAGACCCACTCCACCCGGGGAGTAAGAGCATCAAGACAGTAAGAGCATCAAGACGGGTTTATAATTGTTGACAGCCACAGACTCACCCTTGGGGGGGGGCCTTCCTTGGTGGTGGGGTGGGTACGTCCGGTGCAATGTGGGGATCAACCGAAGCGGGTCAACTGGATTGGGCGGGAGCGAGGACGTAAAGACGTAAAGAGTTGAGCCACATGTTGACATAAGTTAATTGGTTTATAATCGTTGACAGCCGACAGTTCTCTGGCGCGCCCCTGTGGCCGCCGCGCAGTGCGAGCAAGGGCGGGGGCAGCGGCCGAGCGAGGGGTGGGGACCTACGGGACCTGGGCGGTTTGCGGCACGGGCTCGCGGTGGACCTCGAGGCCGCAAAGGAGCACGGCTGAACGCGCGGCGGCGTCGCTCGATGCAAGGGGTCCCGCGGGTGCCATGTCGATCTCGAGGTTGCGATCGACGCGCACACCCCTGAACTCGCGCGTGAAAGGTCGGCCCGGCCCTCCAGCCGCCTGAGAAATGTCGAGGCTAGCCACCACTCGGCCGCCCTGGAGCCGGATTTCGAGCGCGGATCGCGCTGGGCCGGCCTGCGACTCGGGCGGGGCGAGCAGGTGGAGGCGCACGGTGTAGAACGCTGCGGCGTCGCCTTCTCCCAGAAGCGGCAAGACACAACGCCGCACTCCGCGACCGAACGAGGCGAACAGCCAGGGGCGATCGGCGCTGACCGTTCCGGCCTCATCGGAGCTAACCAGCTCATAACCGCCCGCTTCCTCAAACTCGACTTGAACCTCGAGGTTCAAGCCCAGGGCCGCCCGATCGCCAGGCAGACTTGGGCGCGGGAAGGCGAACCACATTTGGTCCTGAGAGTCGCGTCGATCGCCGGGGGCGCCCAGGTTAACAGCCAGGCGTTGGACGGGCGTGTACGGCCCTGAGGCGCTGTAGATGCTCCAGCGGACGGCGTCGTGCCGCGGTTCGAGCACCAGCGTGCAGTTGATCGGATGCAGGCAAAGGCAGCCGGCGCTGGCCTCGGGGATGAGCGCCAGGCCATTGGCGGGGATGGCGTTAATCCAACAACCCAGCCGGTGGCCGGCAAAGTGGCGAATGCCGCTGTCCTGGCGCAGGTCGTAGTAACTGGTGTAACCGGAGCGCATGAAGAGCATTTGCGGGCTGGCGGAGATGGCGCCGCAATGATGGCCTGGGCGCAGGAATTGCCAGGGCGTCTCGAGCCCCGTCACGGGATGAGCGCGAGTCAACTGCCGACCGGTCCGCAGATCGTACAGCCAGGGCTCCGCCAGCACCCTGTCGCCCATGATCACCGGTCGGTGCCGGTAGTCCGCATCGCGCGCCCAGACGACCGATCCGTCTCTGGCGGACAAGGCCACCAAGCGGCGCTGTGAGAACTCGCCGGCGAGGAATTGTCGCCAGTAATGTCCGTTGGCATTTGCGCCGCAGAGCAGGAGGATACCGTCTCGGTACATGGCCGTCAGTTCGCCGCCTCCGATGCCGATGCCGCTGCAGTCCGTGACGTCGACAGGTCGCGACCAGGCCAGGCCGCCCGTGCGGGCATCCAGGGCGACCGCCCGGCGCAGGTCCCGACTCTTGGCCGCTTGCTGGGCCGCGACCGCTGCGGGTCCGTCCAGTTGCCGCAGGCGGGATTTGTCCTGGTCGAGCAGTTGTTGTCGTTGCTCGGGTGTCAGGGTGCTGTCGATGAAGAAGACCCAGCCGTCGCCCAGGGCGATGGTGAGGTTGACGAGGTTCTGGCCTGACCAAGCCCAGAGCGTTTGGCCGGTGTGCACGTCCAGTGCGAACAAGGTCTCGGAGACGCCCAAGGCTTTGGCGACGCTGCCGTAGAGCACGCCGTCCACACAAGCCAAGTAGCCCCAACTCAACGGTTGCGAGGCGGTCACGGGAATGGGGTAAGTGGCCAGGGTCCGGCCCGTCGCGGGATCCAACCGCAGACAGGCGCCCCCAGCGGCCACAAACAAGCCGTCGGCGGTGACGGCGAGGTTGCCGCACTCCCGGGCTTTAAGGCGGGTGCGCTTGGCGCCGGGGATGTCGCGTTGCCAGAGTTCGAGGCCGTTGCAGGCGTCGTAAGCCAAGACCACCTCTTCGCCCTGGATGAACAGGCGTCCGTCCCGCGCCAGGGGCGCCGCGGCGGCGTCATGACGATTGACCATCGGCGCGGAGCCCGGTTCACCGAACCACAATAGCCCGAGCGAGCCGCTCACCCGTTGATCGTCGCTGCAAGCCGTGTTGCCAGGCTCCGCGTATTGGTGGGTCCACTGGCCGGCGCCTGGCAGCGCGCCGCGGCGCACCAGGGCCCAGGTCCCACCGGCGTCGCCGGTTTGGCCTCGCCCGAGTCCGAGTTCGCCAATCCACTGCTCGAGTCGGCGAGCGGCGGCCGGTTGGGCGGCGAGGCCCAGGCCGGCTGGCCACCCGAGACAGACGACGCCGCCCCAGGGCTTCAGGTGACGGGTAAGGGCAGCCGGAGCGCAAGGCAGTTCGCCGGAGAGCAAGAGGCGATCCGACACGATGAGATTGGCGAAGTAGTTCGAGTAAGGCAGTTCGCTCGGATCGCCTTCGTGCAGGTCCACCCGCGCGCCGCAGAGGCCAGCCTGGGCTAGGGCCGCTCGGCCGCGACGCACTTTGGCAGGGTCGCGCTCGATGCCGATCACGTGCAGGTCGGTCCGCCGCGCCAACTCCCAAGCCAACCGCCCTTCTTCCGCGCCGACCACCAGGCAGTAGCCGCGGGTCACCTTCGCTTGGGCCAGGATGGCCTCTGCCGCGGCCGCGTACACGGGGCTCAACTCATCGGTTGGGTAAGGTTGAGAGAAGAGGACAGGCGCAACCTCCCGAACACGCTCGGGTGCCTCCCCAGCAAAACAGTAGATGTTGCCTCGGTCCGTGCTCACATAAAGGCGGCCGCCGGCAATCGCCAGTCCGCCTGCGCGGCCGGCGACGCGGCCTGACCAGGCTGGGGCACCATCGCTTCGTCGCCAGGTCACGACCTCATGGTCGCCTCCGGCGACGACCAGGTTTTCGCACAACACCAACTCCGCGTCGCAGCGGCTGGGTTGGGACCAGCGGACCGTGGGGGCGATTTCCTTCTGTCGATGCTCCTCGAGTTCCTGTTCCCGGTGCTTGAGTTCTTGTTCTTGGCTTGCTTTCGCTTCGCCCGTGGCATTGGGGATCGAGGCGCGCAGCGTGCGGATACGGAACTCGAGGGCGTTACGGCGCCGGCTGGATTGCGCATAGGCGGAGCGGTCTAGGGCGAGGATCTCCTGGCCGGTGGCCAGATAGGCCATGGGCCCCGCGACCGTCAGCTTTCGTCCCGGGAACCATCCGAAACCGGGCGCGCCCGACTCCTGGCTGAGGGCGACCAGATGTTCTTGCGTGCCGGTGAGGATTTGGTCATCGGCCAGCAATGCGTAGGTTCCCCCGATCACGCCTCCGGCCCGCTCGTCTCGCCAACCGTATTCGCGATGGAACACGAGCGCGCCGGTTGCGCGGTCGAAGGCGGCTGGCAGGTCACGGCCGGAGGGCACGAAGAGTCGGGTGGGGGTGGCGAGCAAGTAACCTTGTGGGGAGAAGTCGTTGCGATATGCGCCTTGTTCGCTGAGGGTATCGCTGCGCCAGAGCACTTCGCCGTCGGCCGCCCGAACCGCCAGCAGGTAAACCTCTTCGTGCGGGAAGATGCCCGCGGCGAAATAGGCCACCTCGTCCGCGACCAGCACCCCGGTCCGGAGGGGCCATCGCGAGATCATGCGGCCGTTGCCCAGCAACCGCTCGGCGGTCGGTCCGCCGCGCCGTCTCCAGATCAGCTCGCCGGTCCTGGCTTTGAGGCAATAGGCGTAGCCGTCGTCGGAACCGAAAAGCACGCGCCCTTGCCAGACGGTCGGCGCCAGTCGAACCGGTCCCTCGGTGACGAAGCGCCAGCGTTCCTCGCTATGGGCTCAGGTGATGGGGTGATTCAAACGCGTGACAATGTGCCTCAAGGCATCTTAAGCTTTACACCTTTGCGACCTGAACACTGACAACCATGACTATGCGCTCTGACACCATCAAGCAAGGCGCCGAACGCGCCCCGCACCGCAGCTTGCTGCGGGCCACCGGCTCCATCGAATCGGAGGCGGATTTTGGCAAACCGTTCGTTGCGATCTGCAACAGTTACACGGACTGCATTCCTGGGCACGCGCACCTCAACGAGGTGGGGCTGCTGGTCAAGCGCCTGGTGCGCGCGGCGGGCGGAGTGCCGTTCATCTTTAACACCATCGGTGTCGACGACGGGATTGCGATGGGGCATGGCGGGATGAAGTACTCGTTACCGTCGCGGGAGTTGATCGCGGACTGCGTCGAGTCGATGGTCCGGGCGCATTGTTTCGACGGGATGATCTGCATTCCGAACTGCGACAAGATCGTGCCGGGGATGTTGATGGCCGCCATGCGGCTGAACGTGCCGACGGTGTTCGTCAGTGGCGGGCCGATGGCGGCGGGCATTGCCCAGCAGACGACGGCGCACGAGGACCTGGCCGCCCATCTCCAACCCGCGAGCCAAAAATCCGATCTGATTACGGTGTTCAAGGGTGTGGCGGAACTCCAGACCGGCAAGATCAGCGCGGCGGACCTCGAGAAGCTCGAGCAGACGGCCTGCCCCACCTGCGGGTCGTGTTCGGGCATGTTCACGGCCAACTCGATGAACTGCCTCTGCGAAGCCCTCGGCATGGCGCTGCCGGGTAACGGGACGATCTTGGCCGTGTCCAAGGAGCGGGAGGCCCTCTACGAGCGGGCGGCGCGGACGATTCTGAAGCTCATCGAGCACGACCTGAAGCCGCGGAACATCGCGACGATCGAGGCGTTCGACAACGCCTTGATGTTGGACGTGGCCATGGGCGGCTCGACCAACACGATTCTCCACACCCTCGCCATCGCGCGCGAGGCGGGCATCGCGTACGACATCGCGAGGATTGACGCCATCTCGCGCCGGGTGCCGTGCCTGTGCAAGGTGTCGCCTTCTTCGGATTACCATGTGCAAGACGTGCATCGGGCTGGGGGCATCCACACCATTCTGGGCGAGCTCAAGCGCCTGGGCGTGCTGAACATCGGCTGCCGCACGGTCACCGGGCGGACCCTCGGGGAGAATATCGACGAATGGGACGTGCGCTCGGACGCTTGCACGCCGTGGGCTAAGGCCGCCCGCATTTCGGGCGCATCGGCCCTCGTGCTGGATCCGGCGGACAAGCTCGGGCCCGCGGCGCGCACCGCGAGTGGCAATCTGGCTCCCAAACCCCTCCTCTTCTTCCCGGCCGACCCGCGGGCGATCACCCTCTGGCGCGCTGCGGCGGCGTGGAATGCCGGCGAGGTCGAGGCGCAGGCGGCGCTGTATGCGGCGGACGCCGAGTTGCAGGTGGCGCCGGAACGAACCCTCAAGGGTCAAGCCGAGATCCGCGGGGGCCTGGCGGAGCGCTGGGAGGCCGCCCGCGGGCTGGTGCGCGCGGAGTTGGCCTCACTGAAGGGCACGCCCGTCCTCCTGTTCTGGCAGTACGCCAAAGGCGGCGAGAAGACGCGGTCCGGTCTGTTGCGCGTCTCGAGGTACAAAGGCTGGGCGATCGGCCGGGCCTACCTCGAGACTCGCGCCGGCCCGCTCGCCGAGGCGCAGCCAAGCGGTCTGATGCCTTACGATCCGGCGTTTCGGTTCGAGGCCCAGGACTGCATTCGCACGCCGGAGACCGCCTACAGCCCCGACGGCGGGCTGTCGATTCTCTACGGGCAACTGGCGCCCGAAGGCAGTGTGGTGAAGACCGCTGGTATCAGCGACGCGTTCAAGCGCAATTGCGGTCCGGGCTTCGTGTTCGAGGGGCCGTGTGTGATCTTCGAGAGCCAAGAAGAGGCCTGCGCAGGCATCCTCGGCGGCCAGGTCAAGGGCGGCGACGTGGTGGTGATCCGCAACGAAGGGCCGCGCGGCGGGCCGGGCATGCAGGAGATGCTCTCGCCCACCAGCTACATCGTTGGCCTGGGCCTGGGCGACAAGTGCGCCCTGATCACCGATGGCCGGTTCAGCGGCGGCACCGCGGGCGCCTGCATCGGCCATGTCTCCCCGGAAGCGGCTGAGGGAGGACCTATCGGGCTGCTGCGACCCGGGGATCGGATTCGGATCGATTTCCCGAATCGGAAGATCGACGTGCTAGTGCCCGAGACCGAGATCGCGGCGCGCCGGCAATCCTGGCAACCGGCGCGACGCGAGTTGACGGGTTGGCTGGCGCGCTACCGGCGCCTAGTCAGCAACGCCAGCCAGGGTGGGATCTTGGCGGGCTAGCCGGCGCCGCCTGAACGGCGCTCAAGCTGGGCCGACGCTGGCGAGGCCCGCAGAGCCACCCCAACCCTCGTGGTGCACGTAGGCGGCGTTGAACCGCGAGCGCGGTTCTTTCTGTTCACCGGGGCAACCCAGGGCGATGGCGGACACCGGCACGACCGTGCTGGGCAAGGCCAGGAGTTGGCGCACTTTTTGGATGCGTTCTTCGCGCGGGTGGATGCCCAGCCAACACGCCCCCAGTCCCGCCACGTGCGCGGCGAGCAGGAAATTCTCGATGGCCGCCGAGCAATCCTGCAACAGATAACTCAACTGCCGATCGTGTGCCACTTCGAGGTCGCCGCACACCACGACCCCCACGGCCGCCGTCGCCACCATCGCTCCGTTGGGCAGCGCGGCGGCGAGGGCGGCCAAGGTGGCGCGCCGGCGGATCAGGACGAAGCGCCAGGGATCCTTGGCTACGGCCGAGGGCGCCGCCATGGCCGCCTCGAGCAGCAAGTGAAGGATCTGGTCGCTGACCGGGCCTGGCGCGAACACGCGCACGCTGCGCCGGCCAAACAGGAAGCCCAAACGGGAGCGAAGCTCTGCGGTCATGCCATTACCTTTGGTTTCAGCGCACCGCCTGGTACACCCGCACGTAATCCACCTCGAAATAATCCGGCAGGACGGCCTGCCGAATGTCGCCCGCCCACTCCCCGATTTCCTCGGTGAGTTTGATGTACTCAGGCACTTGAGAGACCCCGCCGGCAGTCGTCCGCCAGGTTTCCTTGCCGTCTACGTAGAAGACGTATTCGGTCGGTGTCCAGAGCAGGCTGAAGGTGTGCCACCCCTCCATCACGCCCGCCACGGTAAAGCGGATGCCGGCGGACTTGTGCTCCTGGCCATACCCGTCCCAGTGCAGGTTCGAGGTCAACTGCCCATCGCGCCAGGGGACTTCGACGATGTCGATCTCCGTCCCATCGCGCCCCTCTTGCCCGACCGAACTGACGCCTGGGGTCATGAGCCAAAAGGCGGGCCAGTGCCCGGGTTGCTTGGGCAACTTGCACCGGGCCACGTAGTAGCCAAAGGCGCGCTCGAATTTGCCTTGCGTGTTGACGGCGCCGCAGGTGAACCGTTCGCCATCCCGGCGCGTGCGCAGCACGAGGCGTCCCTGGCCGTCCAGGTAAGCGTCTTCCTTGATCCAATAGCCGTCGCGACGTTTGCTGTCGCCGAGCCGGTTCCACTTGGTTTCATCCAACTGGTTACCCTCGAATTCGTCGTGCCAAGCCAGTTGCCAACGTTGGCCTTCGGGCGCTGGCGGCAGGTAATCCGTGCTGCGATCGAGGTCGGCCGCGGCCGCCGTGGCCAGCCAACCTAGCGCGAGGGTCGTGTAGATCGAAATTGCCTTCTTCATGTCGGTTCGGTTTCAGGTTCGGCAGCCTCGGCTCGGTCCGCACCCGCGTCTTGCCCCCAGCGGCCTCGGTCCGTCTGCCGGCTTCATTCATGGCCGGTTCCCGCTCGGGTTTCAAGCAGACTTGCGCGCCTCGCACGCCGTGGCGGGTCGGCGGTGGCGCCGCCGGCGCGCCCCGGTGTCGGGCGATGGCCCAGCAGGCGCGACTAAGGGCGCGACTGAGGGTTTGCGCTGCTGGCGCGGCGCTCCTAGAGTCGCGCGCAACGTAAACCGTCAGGCGGCGGCGGTCCCGGCCGGAGTCCGAGGCGCAGCGGCCGTCGCCCGCGGAGAAGCAGGCCGCCGATGACGGCGATCGGGTCGAGTTGTGAGGACGAACGCGCTTTTTCTTTGGGGCTGCCTCTTTGAGTTGGGCCTGTTGGGTTTGGCGATGGCTCTGGCGGAGCTTCTAGACCAGCCGCTCTGGCCGCAAGTGGAGCTGAGCTTGGGCGCTGCCGGTTGGGGTGGGTTCGCCGCAGTCCCGTTGGTGCTGCTGTTCTTGTGGTCGCTGACCGTGGCGTGGGGGCCGGTGGTTGCGCTTCGGACCTTGCTGGAACGGTGGATCTTGCCGGCGTTCCGGCCGTTGCGCTGGTGGCAACTGGGGCTGATCGCCTTAGCGGCGGGCGTTGGGGAGGAGGCGCTGTTTCGGGGCGTGATCCAGCGGGCCCTCGAGCGGACGGCCGACCCCACCGCGGCGTTGGTGGGTGCGAGTGTGTTGTTCGGCCTAGCCCACATGATCACGCTGGGGTACGCCGTGTTCGCGGCGGTGTTCGGGTGCTACCTCGGGCTGCTCCTGTTGTGGGGCGACAACTTGCTGGTTCCCATGCTCTGCCATGCCGTTTACGACTTCGCGGTGCTGACCTATCTGCTCAAGGTGCGGCGGCCGATTGACCCTGCGGCGCCGCCCTAAGAAGCGCGCCTTTGGGACACGGGCGTCACGGTCATGCCCGGACAGTTTCCGCGCTTGGCGAGCGCGGTTCCATCCGGTACAAGTCTCCGCATGACCTTGCCTGCGACCACGTTCAAGACTTCCTCGCACTCGACTGCCCTCGGGCTCTGCGTGCTGCTGGCGGTGGCGGGTGCCACCGCGCTTCGCTTGTCCGCTGCCGGCCCGCGGGCGTTGCCTCTGGGCCAATTGCCCAACGACACACGGCTGCAACCGCTCAAGGACCTGGACGGTTACTTCCCGTTCCGGCCGCCGGCATCGGCGGCGGACTGGGAGCGGCGCGCGGAACGGGTGCGCCGGCAGATGGCGGTCGCCTTGGGTTTGTGGCCCATGCCCAGTCGGCTCCCGCTCCAACCGGTCATCCACGGTCGAATCGAGCGAGACGGTTACACGGTCGAGAAAGTCTACTTCGAGAGCCTCCCGGGTTTCTACGTGACCGGCAGCTTGTACCGTCCGGCCGAGCCGGGCAGTGGGCCGCGGCCGGGCGTGCTCTGTCCGCACGGACACTGGTCGAATGGGCGTTTCCACGATGCCGGCGTCGAGGCGGTGCGGCGCGAGATCGTCGAGGGAGCGGAGCGTTTCGAGGAAGGGGGCCGCAGTCCGCTCCAGGCGCGTTGCGTGCAGTTGGCGCGGATGGGCTGCGTGGTGTTTCACTACGATATGCTGGGTTACGCAGACAGCGGGCAGATTCCTTCAGCGATTGCCCACGGGTTCGCCAAGCAACGCCCCGAGATGAACCAGGCCGAGGACTGGGGTTTGTTCAGCCCGCAGGCCGAGGCGCACTATCAGAGTGTCATGGGGTTGCAGACCTGGAACTCGCTGCGCGCCCTGGATTTTCTGCTCGAGCTGCCCGGGGTGGACCCGAAGCGCATCGCCGTCACGGGCGCCAGCGGAGGCGGGACGCAGACCTTCGTCTTGTGCGCCTTAGATCCGCGGCCGGCCCTGGCGTTTCCGGCGGTGATGGTCTCGACGGCGATGCAGGGTGGGTGCACGTGCGAGAACGCCTGCGGGTTGCGGGTGGACACGGGCAACGTCGAGTTTGCGGCGTTGTTTGCGCCCAAGCCGCAGGGCCTGACATCAGCCAACGACTGGACCAAGGAGATGGCGACCCAGGGGTACCCTGAACTTCAGGCCTTGTACGCGTTGGTTGGGTCGCGGGACCGGGTGATGCTCAAGCGTGGCGAACATTTCGGGCACAACTACAACTACGTCAGCCGCGCCGCCATGTACGCTTGGGTCAACCGCCAGTTCCAGCTCGGGCTCAAGGAACCGATCGTCGAGGCGGATTACCGGCGGCTGTCGCAGGCCGAACTGTCGGTCTGGGACGACCAGCATCCGCGGCCGCCAGGCGGGCCCGAATTCGAGCGCAAGTTGCTGAGTTGGTGGACCGCGGATAGCGCGCGGCACCTGGCGGAGGCGCAGGCGGCGCGGGCGTCTTTCGAGCGGGTGTATGGGGGCGGTATCGACATCGTGCTAGGCCGCAACCTGGCCGAGGTGGGCGAGGTGACCTGGGATGAGCGCCACCAGGACGATCTCGGAACCTTCCAAATGAAGGTTGGGCTGGTGCGCAACACCGGGCGTGGCGAGGAGGTCCCTGTGGTGGTCCTCGAACCTCGCTCGGGCCGCGGCGAAACGGCGATCTGGCTCGACCCGGCGGGGAAGGCGGGTTTGTTTGCGGCGGCTGGCGAGTCGGCTGGTGGGGTGAAGCCCGAGGTGCGGCGTTTGATCGAGGCGGGGTGGACGGTGGTGGGTGTCGACTTGCTTTTTCAGGGCGAGTTCCTAGCGGAAGGTGAAGCGGTGACGCAGACCCGGCGGGTGAAGAATCCGCGGGAGGCCGCCGCGTACACGTTCGGTTACAACCACAGTCTGTTTGCGCAGCGCGTCCATGATGTTTTGGCGGTGATTCAGCACGTGCGGACGCGGGCGGTCCAGGCACCGAAGGTGAGCCTGGTGGGGCTGGGCGGTGCGGGCCCCTGGGCGGCGGCCGCATGCGCCCAAGCGCGCGGCGCCATCGAGCGCGCGGTGATCGACACGGCGGGATTCCGCTTCGGGCGCGTGCGCGAGTTGCAGTCGCCAGACTTTCTGCCGGGCGGAGCTAAGTATGGGGATCTGCCCGGGATGATCGCGGTGGGGTTGCCGCGCCGCTTGGCCCTGGCTGGCGAGGGCGACCAGGTCCCGCGGTTGATTGGGCGGGCGGCGGAGCTCAGCCCGGAACCGTGCGCGGTGAAACTGTTGGGTGAGACGGGCACCGCGTTGGTCGCGGCTGCAGTGAACTGGCTGGTGGGCGATCCGGTGCCCTGAGCGGACGGGTCCCATGCGAAAGCGCTTGCCCTGGGTTGGTGGCGGCGTAGGTTCGCGCTCATGGGCAAAGCTTGGTATGGACTGGCAGCGGCGGCCCTGACTCTGGTCGGCTGCGATACCCGTTCCTCACTACGTTCCGCCATGGCCTCCGGCATGGATTACGACGCCGCCCGCAAGCGCATGGTCGAGCGGCAACTGAAGGGCTTCGGCCGCGACATCCGCAACCCCCGCGTCCTCGAGGCTATGGGTCAAGTGCCGCGGCACGAGTTCGTCCCCGAAACGGACCGGGCGGATGCGTACGAGGATTATCCGCTCCCGATCGGGTACGGCCAGACCATCTCGCAGCCGTACATCGTGGCCTACATGACCGAGCGACTGGAGCCGCGGCCGACCGATAAGGTGCTCGAGGTGGGGGCTGGCTCGGGTTACCAAGCCGCGGTGCTCGCCCGGCTTGTGGCCGAGGTGTACACGATCGAGATCGTCGAACCCCTAGCCCAGCGCGCGGCCGCCGACCTCAAACGGCTCGGGTTCGACAACGTCAAGGTGCGTGCCGGCGACGGGTACCAGGGTTGGCCGGAAGCGGCGCCCTTCGACGCGGTGATTGTGACCTGCGCCCCGGATCACATCCCGCAACCTTTGGTGGACCAACTCAAGGATGGGGGGCGGATGATCATTCCAGTGGGGACCTTCGGCGACCAAGACCTCTATTTGCTCGAGAAGCGCGGCGGCGAGGTCCGGCGCAAGGCTGTCCTCGCGGTCCGGTTCGTCCCCATGACCGGCCGGGCCGAGGAACGCCGGTAGCCGCGCGCTCAAGGAGCAGGTGCGCCGGGGGCCAGACCGGCCGAGTCGCAGTCCAGGAAGAGTGTGCAGTGGGCTTGGCGCCGGAGGATCGACGCGGGACAAGCCGTCGCCACCGGGCCGTAGAGTGTGTCGCGGACGGCCTGGGCCTTGCGTTGCTCCGGCACGATACAAAACATCCTGCGCGCGCTGCAGAGGGCGGGGATGGTCAGTGAGTAGGCGTACTGCGGCACGGCGGCGAGGGTGGGGAAGCACCCTTCACCGACTTGTTGGCGGCGGCAGGCTTCGTCCAGTTGAACCAACTTGACCGTGCGGGGATCCGCGAAGTCGGCCACCGGCGGGTCGTTGAAGGCGAGGTGGCCGTTTTCGCCAATGCCGAGGCAGCAGATCTCGATCGGTTGTGCCGTCAAGAGGCGCGTGTAGCGGTCGCACTCCGTGAGCGGTTCGGCGGCGTCGCCCGCCAGGTAATGGAACCTCTGCGGGCGGACGTGGGCCTCGACGTGTTCTCGCAGAAACCGCCGGAAGCTCGCCCGATGATCCGCCGTAATCCCCAGGTACTCGTCCATGTGAAAGAGCGTCAGGCGCGACCAATCGAGGTTGGGTTGGCGCACCAGCGCGGCGAGGAACTGAACCTGCGAGGTCGCCGAGGCTAGAATGGCTGCGGCTCGAGGTTGCCGGGCGAGCGCCTCCCTGAGGCGGTCGCCCACGAGGCGCGCGGCGTCTGTAGCCAGGTCCGGTTGCGAGGCGTAGACGCGGACGTCGAGGGCATCGACAGTGAAGGTGCGGGCGGGTGCGGCGGCGGTCTTCATCGGTTGACGCCCGAGCCTGAACGGTTTCAGCCGCAAATCGCCAGCACAAAAGCCTCAGGGGTCAGGCGCCACCGTCTCCGAGTCTCCGAGTCCTCAGCGAGCTTGAGGTTGGCCAGTGCGGGTGAAACCTGGCAGGTTCCTTGTGGGGCGCCGGTGCTCAGACCCGCCTGGCGGACGTGACCGTCCGCGCTCCCATTGGCTGAGGATGAAGACGAAGGCACTGCGCCGATCGAGTTCTTCGAGCTGGCACGCCGGCAGGCGATCAACCTGGCCGGCCCGGAGCTGGGCATGGTTCACGCCCTTAGGCAGCCGCGTCGAGCAGACGCTGTAGGCCCGGCCAGGAGGCTGCGCGTGTGTAGAGGGTTTGCACGCGCGCCTCGAGGGAAGAGCGGGGCGCCGGCAGGGCCCACGCCGTTTCGAGGGGCCGGTCCGCAGGAGGGCTGAGACCGCTCACCCGCGGCGTTGGACCCCAACCGGACGCCGTATCGGAGATGTCCCGGCGCGGGTCCGAGCCGGTCGCTGGGGTAAACGCCAGGCTGGCGAGGCCGCCGAGCGTCGAGTGCAGCAACCGCAGCTTCCACTCGGATTGGAGCAGGTCCGCCTCGGCCTTGGTTGCCTCGCCCAACACGGGAGTCCACCGCTCACCGGCCACGCGGGCCTGGTCGTGGGCGGTGAGGGCCGTAGCGAGCGCATTGGGTAAGGGGCCTAGGGCCTCGACCAGGGTGTGACCGGCGGTGGTATCGCGGCTGAGCGTCTCGGCCAGTTGCGCCGAGTCGAGCGAGACTTGGAGAGCGCCGTCGCGCTGGGTCAAACCGACACCCACATGGGCGCCGCCGGGGATCGAGAGGACGGCGGTGCGCACGGCTTGCTCGATGTCGTAGCGCAGGAAGAGCGAGAGATCGGGCGCCTGGCGCAATTGTCGGAGGGCTTCGTTGAGGCGCCCGATGCCCGACGACACGGCGCCGGCCAGGGCCGTGGGATCCTCCAGACCGCCACTGCGGCCGGCGGTGCGCGAGATGCCCAACAGCGAGAACAGACCGGTGTCGTCTTCGTACTCGAGGGCCGCTCCGGTTGCGTCGGCTTGGATGACCAGCCGACCGCTGGTGGCGTCGAGGCTGGCGCGGATCCCCTTGAGATCGTCGATGGCGCTGGCCAGATCCGCGAGGGAATCCAAGGCACGAGCGACGATGACACGCTGGCCGTTGAGGGTGATCGTGCCGTCTCGGATGCCGGAAAAGTGCGGGTGGGTGGCCAGCGGCGCGTCCAGCGTCGAACTGCCGGCTACACTCAAGGCCGTGTCATCGAGTCTGAAGGCGGCGAGGAAGCCAGACGAGTCCGCGCCTGCGCTGATTTCGGCGGGGCCAACCGCGGTGCGGGTCAGGGCCAAGCGTTGGGTCGACTCATTGAACGTGGCGACCACGCCCGCGCCGGAGGCGTTGATGCGTGCCAAGACTGCGTTCAGGCTGTCCGAGGCGGACACCGCGATGCTCACGCCATTGAGAACGAACGCGCCGTCTTGGACGCCACGGCCCGGATCCAGGAACGGACTGTTCGCACCTGTCCCGTTGAAGGGGGCGTCGGGATTGACTCGATTGCGGCGAGCCCCTTCCGGGATGTGCACGGCGGCGAGGAAACCGCTCGAGTCGGCGTCGATCACCAGCGAGTCGTCGGGGGCATTGGCTTCGAGGTGGAGCCGATCGGTGTCGGCCTGGTAGCTGGCGGTGACACCCGCCCCGGAGTCATTGAGGCGGGCCAACAGGCTTTCGAGGGTATCGGTGCTTGGGTCCACCGCGATGCTGACGCCGTTGACCTGGAAGGCGCCGGCCGTGACACCGCTGAACTGGGGGCTCTTGGCCAGGACTTGCCGGTCGTCGCGCACGTTCCCGCGAAGGGTGTTGGCCGTCGCCAACCCCGCGGCGCTGAGGAAGCCCGAGGTGTCCGACTCGACGGCGATGAGGTCTTCGGTGTGCGCGACGGTGGTCAGACGGATCTGGTCGGCGCCGGCGTCGTAAATGGCCAGCACACCGGCCGCGGAGGCGTTGATGCGGCCCAGGATGGACTGGAGCGAGTCGGTCTGCGGATCCACGAGAATGCTGACCCCGTTGAGGGTGAAGGCGCCTCGGACGACCGCGCCGAACTGGGCCGTCTTAGCCAACACCTGCGTGTCGTCGCGGAGGTTGCCCCGGGAGGTGGTGGCGCCCGCGAGCTTAACTGCCGCCAGAAAGCCGGAGGTGTCACCCCCGAGCGCCAGGTCGTCCTCGGAGGGGCTGGTGGTCGTGAGCGTGATGCGGTCGTTGCTGAAGGTGGCTTGGACCGAGGGCACCAGACTGTTGATACGCGCCAAGACGGTGTTGATGCTGTCGTTGGCGAGCACGCCAATCGTCACGCCGTTCAGCGTGAACGAGCCGGCGCTCACTTGCTGCCCATTCTCGAACCGCGGCCGCAGGTTCGCATCCGCATGGTTGAAGGTTGCGTTCGGATCCACGTGGGTGGGGGTGGCTCGGTCGACGCTCAGCGTCGAGGTGGCGTTCTTCAACAGCGTGCCCGCCGTGAAGGAGATAGACAGCCCGAGGTCCGCTCCCAGGCTAAGCGACTGCCCCGCGGCCACCATGCCACCGTAGCTACCCAGCTCGGTGTTATTCTGATCGCGTACCCAAACGCTAACCTGGGTCGGAGTGGCGCCGATGGTGGTGTCTGAGGACTCGATTCGCAACGTCAAGGCGGTCGCGTTGGCAGCAGCGCCGGTGCCGCGGTACATACCGCTCAGGTTGCCGAGGCTGGTCGATAGGTGAACCCCCTTGGTGAACGCGATCTGCGCCGCCCCGTAGGACGTGGTCGCGCTGTTGATTTCAGCCGTAGAGGTCAGCACCGACGGCGCCTCGGGCGTCGTGACGTCGAGGCCGAGGGAACGATCGGACGCGAGCGCGGACGCCGCCTCGGGTGTGGTGAGATCCAGGCCCAGGGGCGAGGTTGACGTGGCCGCTGGTGTTGGTTCTCCGTTGGCTCGGAGCGTGGCCAACCGCATCGAGTAAGCGCCCAACGTGGCGACCTGGCCTTCGAGGCGGGCCGGCTGACCCCTGGTCGCGTGGTCAGCCAGACTGCTCGACGCCTGAAGCCGAGACGTTAAGGTCACCATCGCGCTCCGCACCGCCTCGCCGCCCTCGCGCAACAACGCGCTCGCCTGAGCGTAGGTGGGCGTGGCCGCTCGCTGCGCCGCAAACGCCGCCGCCAAGGCCCGCAGTCCGGTAAAGGCGGTGCGAACGCCTGACTCCGACCAGGCCAACGGTTGAGACTTAATCCTGCGGGCCAGCCTGGACAGGTCGGCACTGAGCGGCAGGTTGACTGGAGCGATGGCGGTCATCGGCTATAGATTCCCTCGCTTGGGAATAGCCTAAGGGATGCCAACCGACCGCGGCGCACCGATCTCGTCCGGCGCCTCCAGAGTAACCTGCTACGGCTTAATGGGTTGAACCGACCGGACCCCATTCCGTTCGACGCGCCCGCGCGACCTCGCGCGCGGCCGCCTGTCCGAAGATAAGACGCTCGGTCGTGCGAGTGTCGTTTCCTTGACATCGGTGGGACCGGTTGGCTGTCCCGCCGGTCGCCCAACCGGAGCGGGGACTGAGTGGAGTCCGGGACGTCTATCGGCTCGTGTTCACGCCGCTGGGGCGATAGCCCGCCTGTCGGTACGCGTCCGACCGTGGGACATACTGCGGATCGAAGTCGGGCGGAGGAGCGTCCCGTCGGTTGTCGGCCCAAACGACGGCACCCTGAGGATCGAGTACGCGACCTCTGAAGACACACCCGGAGACGCGCCCTCCCCGAGGCAAGTCGAGCTCGTAACGCTCGAGGTCATCCCGTGTGCCGGGCTGGGTGTTGTCCGCAAAGACACAATCCAGGTAGGTGCTCAGCCCGCCTAGGTCATCGGCGCCATTGCGGTTGCCGGTGAAGGTGCAACGTTCCACCCACGCCCGTGAGCCAGGGAATACGGTGAGCGCCCCGTTATTCGTAAAGGGCGGTTCACCCGACTGCTGGGCGACCCGGTCCTCGCCGAGGTTCGCCACGTTGCCGACGAACAGGCAGTTGCGCACTACGGCCTGGCTGCCGGCCAACAGGTCCAGCGCCGCACCCGTGATCTGGGTGCGGTTGTTGCGGAAGACGCAATCCTCGAAGATCACAGGCGGTGCGCCGGTCCCCTGGTGCTGCACCGACACGCCGGCGCCACAATAACCGGTGACGTTGTCCACCACCTCGACACGCTCGATGCGGGGAGATGACCGTCCGAAGATCTTAATCCCGCCGCCATCGCTGAAGAAGAACAGGTTCTTCGGCACTGAGTTGTCCGGCTCGATCTGGCGCGTCCGCGCGCGGCTCAGGAAGCCGTTGGCGCCCGTGACGCGAACCCCGCGCAGCACCGTGTTCGAGCTGAGGCCATGCCCGAAGTAGACCACGTGGTTCACGACGGCGGGTCGGTGCGGGCTGTCGGCGCTGGCCAAGTCCGGGTTGGCGGCGGTCAGGGTGACCTCGCCAACGCCTTCGAGCCGGACACCTTCATGGGAGCGGTGGAACCAGATCAGCGCCTGCCGAGGGCTGGAAGGACGGTACACTCCGGCATGCACCCAAACGGTCTTGTTCGTCTGGTTCCCAGCCGCGGCCTGGAGCGCCGGCTGAATCTCATCGCCGGGTCTGACATGGTAGCCGTCAGGCCGATACTCCCACGCGGCCGCAGTCGCCACACCCAGACACAGGCCAACCCACCCACCGGAGCGCCACCGGCCCGCCCCTGTGAGGCGCCTGCCGCACCTGAACGAGGTCCCCATGCGCGCAGTGTGGCGCGCTCAACCGAGGGGCGCACGCCGAAAATGAGTTCGGAAATAGGGGCTTGCATTCTGCACAAACACCAGGCGTCCTTAGCGGTCGATGCACCAGATTCTTTATCGCACGGTTTCGGTTTTGGGCGGTTGCCTGGTGGTCGGTTGGGCGTGGCTGTTGGGCGCCCCGCCGTCCGCAGGCGCGGCCGCAACCAATGCGGCGCCGCGCTGGTTCAACCCACGGGACGCACAAGGAGACGCTGCGCAACCAACCCGCAAACGGGTCGCCGCCAGCCAGTGGTTGGAGGGGCGCAAGCGCAAACAACTCGAGAGCATCCGCAACGCCCGGCCTTTCCACGGCTTCCAGTTCCGCGACGTGGCCCCCGAGAGCGGCATCACCTTTGACCAGCGTCCGGTGGACGATGCCTGCAAGGACTGGATCCCGGTTCACTACGATCACGGCAACGCCGTCGCAGTTGCCGACGTGGATGGCGACGGCCTCACCGACGTCTATCTCCTGAACCAACTCGGCCCCAGCCGGCTGTACCGCAACCTGGGCGCTGGCCGCTTCGAGGATTTCACCGCCACCGCCGGCTTGGCCCTGGAAGACCGGGTTTGCGTGGGCGCGTCGTTTGCGGATATCGACAACGACGGCGATCCGGATCTGTTTGTGACCACCGTGCGCAAGGGCAACGCCCTGTTCGAGAACCTCGGAAGCGGACGGTTCCAGGACATCACCAGCGCCGCCGGCGTCGATTATGTGGGCCACTCCTCTGGGGCAGTGTTTCTGGACTACGACCGCGACGGTCTGCTCGATTTGTTCGTCTGCAATGTCGGCGTGTACACGTCCGGCGCCGTGGGCCGGGGTGGGTTCTTCCGCGGCTTGCCCGACGCATTCTCGGGCCATCTGTTCCCCGAACGGAGCGAGGCTTCGCTGCTGTATCGGAACCTGGGCCAGCGGAGGTTTGCCAATGTCACCGCCACCGCCGGACTCGCCCCGACCGGGTGGTGCGGCGACGCCAGCTTTGCCGACCTGGACGAAGACGGGTTTCCGGACCTCTACGTGCTGAACATGCAGGGAGACGACCACTTCTTTCGAAATGTCGGCGGCCAACGGTTCGTGGATGCGACGGCGGAGTTTTTTCCCGTGACGCCCTGGGGGGCCATGGGGATCAAGTTCTTCGACTACAACAACGACGGCCGGCTGGATCTTTACGTGACCGATATGCATTCGGACATGACCGACGCGCAGACGCGGCAGTTTCGCATGGGCACAGACGCGCGGATGGAGAAGCAGCGGAGCGAGCGATTCTGCGGGATCGAGTTCACCGAGGCCTTTCTGCAGGGCGCCGCCAACAACGTCTTCGGGAACGCCTTCTACGAGAACCGCGGCGGCGGCCGCTTCGCCGAAGTGTGCCTGAAACTGGGCCTGGAAACCTACTGGCCCTGGGGCGCCAGCGCCGCCGACATCAATGCCGACGGCTTCGAGGATCTCCTGGTCACCGCCGGCATGGGGTATCCCTACCGTTACGGCATCAACTCGCTGCTGCTCAACGACCGCGGCCAACGCTTTGTGGACGCCGAGTTCGCCCTGGGCCTCGAACCGCGGCGCGGCGGGCGCACGGAGAAGACCGCCTTCGTTCTCTACTGCTCGGGCGCCGACACCGACCACCCGCTCTGCCGCGGTGAGTCAGGCCGTGTCAGCGTACCTGGCACCCTGAGTTCCCGCTCCTCGGTCTTGTTCGATCTCGACCTCGACGGCGACCTGGACGCCGTGATCTCCGAGTGGTATGACCGACCGCAAGTGCTGGTGAGCAATCTGTCGGAAAAACGCTCACTGCGTTTCCTTAAGGTCCAGCTCGTAGGCACAACCTCGAACCGTGACGGGCTAGGTGCCGCGGTGACCGTTCATGCGGGCGGGCGCCGTTTCTACCGCTATCACGAAGGCAAGTCCGGCTATCTCGCCCAGAGCAGTCTGCCACTGTACTTTGGCCTCGGCGACCTCGCCCAGGTGGACCGGATCGAGGTGGCCTGGCCCTCCGGCAAACGGCAGACGGTCACCACCGGCCTGGCCCTCAACCGACTCGTCATGATCCAGGAAGAGTAGCTCCGCGTGCTATTGCCCCAACGGCTTGCCGCCGGTTCGCCGCCCTAGCCAACCGAGTCCGCCGTGTCCCTCCGGGTTCAAGGCTCCGCCGGAGGCCGGCCCGCTGCGGAGTCGATCGAGATGGACCGACCGGTGCGGTCCGACTCGTAGCACGCCGCCAACACCTGCTGGCTCCGCAGCCCAAGGTCCGCTCCGGGCACGCGATCGCGCCCCTCGAGAATCGCTTGGCCGAAGGCCTCGATCTCCGCCCGATAGGTGTTGACTGGGGCAGGCTGGATCGCCCGCTGCCCCCCCAACACGCGTTCTTGCTGGCTGTCGTAGTCGCCCCCAGACTCGGTCAGGTAGGCCGTCATGTCGCCGAGCTCGCCTTGGCCAATCGTGCCGCGCGCCAAAATGCTCCCGCGCGAGCCGTAGAGCTCGAGACGGTTCTCGCTGGCCACGTCGGGGATGCAGAAGAAGGCGTCGACCACGCCCAACGCGCCGTTCGCGAAGCGAACGGTGACCACCGCGCTGTCTTCCGACGCATAATCGTGCACCGTGCGGTTGACGCAGCAACTGACGGAGCGGATCGACCCGAAAAACATCTCCAGCAAGTCCAGACAGTGTCCGCCCATGTCGATCAGCGAGCCGCCGCCTCCCTGGTGCGGATCCTGCCGCCAGGCCCCGCGCTGCGGCGGATACCAACACGAAAGCTGCGCCCGGCCCAACACCGGTCGCCCCAGTGCCCCCGCGCGCCAGAGGTCCAGCGCAGCGCAGTGCTGAGCCTGAAAACGCATCATGAAGGCTGTGCCCAACCGAACCCCAGCCCGTCCGCACTCGGCAACCATCGCCTCCGCTTCAGCCACCGTCCGCCCCAGCGGCTTCTCGCACAGCACATGTTTGCCCGCCCTCGCGCAGGCTCGGACATGGTCCAAATGCGCGTCGGGCGGCGAGGCGACATACACCGCCTCGACCTCGTCGGCGAGCAGTGCCGCAACGCTGCCGGCAGCCCTCGCCCCGTACCGCGCCGCCACCGCCGCGTTCGCCGCCGCCCTCCGGCTGTAAACCGCCACCAAGCGCGCGTTCTGGGCCGGGACCAGGCCCTCGGGAATCGTGCGGCGCTGTGCAATCCCCGTGGATCCAATGACTCCCCATTTAATGGGCCGATGCATGACGTTCCTGGGTGAGATCTCCCATGCTCACGGGGCGCGGCAGCTCACTTGCGGTAGGCGCGGAGAACCTTGCGCATCGCTTCGCCAATCTGCTCGCAATGATGCGGCTCGAAGGTGGGGAAAGCGAAGCACGTGAAGGTGTGGCTTTGGTGCCAGACCGCATTCGGCACCTCGACCTGGCTATAATCGACACTGGCCGGGCACGCGTACTCACGGGATCGAAACGGGAACCCAGACCGACCGAAGGCCCGGTGCTCCCGAAAGGCCCGCTCGGTGTGGCACTGCGGCCAGAAGACCTTCCAGCAGGGCGCCCCCTCGGCTCGGACGGCCTTGACGAACTCGCCCACGTCGCAGCGCATCTGTTCGATCTCAAGCGAGAAGGCCAAGACGTACCAGCCGTTCTGGCGCTCCGGCGTGTCGATCGGCCGGAACTTGACGAGCGGTTCGTCCACTAGAGCGGCGAGCAGGATCTGGGCGTTGCGGCGGCGGCGTGGCAAATTCCAGGTGTCGATGCGGTCGAGTTCCGCCAAGCCCAGCGCGGACTGCATCTCGGTCATCCGATAGTTCCACCCGACCAAGTTATGGATGTAGGCCAGCTTCTGCTCGACCTCCAATAAGTTCAGGCGCTCCTTCACGTCGTAGCCGTGGTCGCGGAAACTGCGCGCCCGCCAGGCAAGCTCTTCGCTGTCGGTCGTGACCATTCCCCCCTCGCCCCCCGTGGTGAAGGTCTTGTTCTGGCAAAAGCTGCACCCGGCAATGTCCCCCAAGGTGCCGGTCTTCTGGCCCTTGAACACGCCCCCAAAGGCCTCCGCGTTGTCCTCGATCACGAATAGTCGGTGCTTGGCTGCAAAGGCGCGCACTTGATCCATGTCACACACATTGCCATACAGGTGCACGGGCATGATCGCGCGTGTGCGTTCGTTCACCAAACCTTCGGCGGAACTGACACTGACGCAGTGGTCATCGAGGTTCACGTCGGCAAACCGAGGGATGGCCCCGGCCTGGACGACCGAAAAGCTGCTCGCGATGAACGTGTAACTGGGCACAATGACCTCGTCTCCCGGCCCAACACCCAAGGCGCTCAGGCTCACATGCAGTGCTGCCGTGCCCGTGGCAACGCTGACCGCGTACCGGCTCCCCTGCCAACGCGCGAACCGCTCCTCGAACTCCATGCCGCGCCGCCCGGTCCAGTAATTCACCTTGCCCGAGCGCAGCACCTCCTCGACCGCCCGAATGCCTCGCTCATCGAAACTCGGCCAGGGCGGGAGCGGGTCGCGCACGGCCGGCGTACCGCCGTGGAGGGCAAGTTTTTCGGTGCTCATTTGGCAATGAAACCGAGGTTGCCAAACCCTTCGGCTCAGCGCGAGTCCGAATTCTGCCGCCCCCCTCACGGCGTCACGGCGTCATGTTGCCCCGCCGCCACGTACCCCAACCCGTCGGCCGTCCCCCGCAAGCGACACTCTCCGCTTCGCTCGCCGGGGCTAAGCCAACCTCGGCTCCGCATACGGAGGTCTGTGCCACAGAGCAAGTTCTGTATGCCAGGTTTATAATAGTTGACACGTTCCGCTTTAACCTCACCCGCCAGCCAACTGCCACGGGCTCCCATGGCGATCGCTCAGGGTGGAGCTAATCGAGTTGGGAAATGGAACGTGGAGAAGCCTGCCGGGCGCACCAAAAGCGGATGCGACCGGGTTTACCGGTCGCATCCCTCACCCTTTATGCCGCGGACGAACACTCTATCGGCAGGAACACGCGAAACTTGAGGCCGTGTCGCAGGATGTCCCAAGAGGAGTCGGGTTGGTCCCTTCCTGACCTCGGAGGCGTCGGAGGCGTGCCGATGACTGACGAAAACCTGGGAAGTGCTGACGCCAAGGTGGTTGGCGCGCATGGGGGCCGTGAACCGGCGGTCCGGCCCTGCCCGGTGGTTCATGGGGGGCTGGCTGGGTTGCTCTCGAGTCAACCCGCCCCCCACCCTCGTCTTCTAACCCCGACCCGATTTGGCCTATTTGGCGTGGTGACCGGCCTCTCTCGTGCGGATGGCTGTGAATCGCGGGCGAGCGAGGATGGCGTCGTTGGTATTGGGCCTGTTCTGCTATGCCGTTATGCCTAAACGAATTGCCCTACGGAGGGGCCTGAGGTAAAGGATCGCCCATTCGTCGACATGAAGACCTCGATTGTGCGGTTTGTGCGGTCCGGCCTTTGGCCTCTGTTGGGGCTGAGCGCTGCCTCCTTGCTCCTACCCCGGGCAGACCAGTCTGACCCCGAGATGACAACGCGAAGAACTGCTGCGCCGGACCCGATGCATTTCGTCCTGGTGATGAAGAGTCACTTCGACATCGGCTATTCGGCGCTCGCGCGCGACGTGGAGCACGAATACCGGACGACGATGATCGATCGCGCCCTGGAGACGATGGAGGAGCACGCCCGGGTTGCGGGGCCGGACGAGCCATTCGTCTGGACCATTCCCGGCTGGCCCATGGTGACGATCCTCTGGGAAGGCCAGCATCCCGCGCGCAAGCGGCGTATCGAGGAGGCGCTGCGGCGCGGCAACCTGGTGATCCACGCTCTGCCCTATACCATTCAGACTGGCACGGCGGACCTCGAGACGCTGGCGCGGTGTTTCATCTACTCGTCGCGTATCGCCCGGAAATACGGCTTGCCATTGCCCCAGGACGCGAAGATGACCGACGTGCCCGGGCACGACTGGATCCTGCCCACGCTGCTGCACCACGCCGGGGTGAAGTTTTTCCACCTGGGCGCCAACCCGACGAACGTCCAGGTCAAACAACCGCGCCTGTTCTGGTGGGAAGGCCCGGACGGTTCGCGGGTGCTGACGATGTATTCGAGCGGTTACGATAGCGGCCTGCTGCCGCCAGCCGATTGGCCGCACCGGACGTGGTTGGCGATGGTGATGTCCGGCGACAACGAAGGTCCGCCTTCGGCGGCGTCGGTGCGCGGCTGGATGGGCACGATCCGGCAGAAGTTCCCCGACGCCAAGATCACAGTGGGTCGTATGGAAGACTTCGCCGAGGCGCTGCTGGCCGAGCAACCGGACCTGCCCACGGTGCGCGGCAACGTGTCGGACAGTTGGATTCACGGGCTGGCCAGTTCGCCCCATGCGATGAAGACGCTGGCGAATGTCCGGCCCAAACTGTTCGCGCTCGAGTCACTCCGCACGCTGGCCATGAGGTGGGGCATCCAGTTTCGGCACCTGCCAGAAGCCATTGCCCAGGGCTACGACAGTAGCCTGCGCTGGACGGAGCACACCTGGGGCTTGGCCAACCAGCATTTCGTTCCCGGCCTCCACGGCGCGGAGTTCTTCAAGGCATACGCCTCCGGTCTGCCCCCCAATTACGAGCACCTGATGGCTTCGTGGATGGAACACGACCAGTTCGCCTTCCGCATTGAAGACAACGTGGTGCCGAAGCTGCAAGCGGAGCTGCACACGCTCGCGGAGCAGGTGAACGTTGGCGGCCTGCGCATCGTGGTGTTCAATCCGCTGCCGTGGCCGCGCGACGGCGTGGTGGACTTCGCCTTCCCCTTCATGGGCAGCATCGCGGGCAAGACCGCCGTGAAAGCGGTGGGGGATGGGACGATCGAAGCCCTGCAAACCTGGGGCGCCCACAGCCACCGCAACGGGCGCTTTGTGGCGAGACAGGTCCCGCCGCTTGGGTACCGCACGTACATCGTGACAGGCGACCGGCCCCCAGAGCCCTCGCTGGCCGGCGATGCCCAGTCTGGCTCCATCGAGAACCGGTGGCTCAAGGTAAGGTTCGATCCTGCGCGCGGCCGCATCGCCAGCATCGTCGAGAAAGCCACCGGCACGGAATGGGTGGACCCGACCTCGCCGCACGGCTTCGGCCAATACCTCTACCAACAGTTTTCCCGGCAGGAATGCGACGACTACGTGAAGGGCTACATTCTCGCCCCCTACCGCGGTTCGCACGGCCCGATCACGGCCAAGAGCACGTACGTACCCGAGAGCGCGCAACACCTGGAGTTCTCTCCCACCAACACCAGCCTCGAAATCGCCCGCAACGGGTTCAGCATCACGGCGACCCTGGTGCCGCCCTGGGTGGCTGGCGAAACCGCGCGCACCGCGGGTCTGAGCGTGACGCTCTACGCGGACCTGCCCGCCCTCGATCTCCAGGTCAACGTCATCCATCATCCCGCCACCGAGAATCCAGAGGCCGGCTGGATTGCCCTCCCGCTCGCCATCCCGGACCCGCAGTTCCGACTCCGCACCCCCGGCGCGATCACCGATCCGGCACGCGACATGATCGAGGGCGGCAACTTCGCGTTCTTCTGGACCCACGGCGGCCTGAGTGTCTGCACCCCGACCGGTCGGGGCATCGGACTATGTTCGCCGGACGCCCCCGCGTTGAGCCTCGGGGAACCGGGCATCTACCGGTTCAAAGGCCAATGGCCCCAGCCCAAGTCGTGGGTCTATGTCCACCTTTTCAACAATAAGTGGAACACCAACTTCCGCTCCTTTTGGGCCGGCTCGTTCCGCGCCCGGGTCCGCTTGTGGCCCATTGCGAAGTTCGACGCCGAGCGCGACCTGGTGACGCCTTCCGAAGAGACCCTTGCGCCCCTGCTGAGCGGGCTGGGCAACTACCAACCCGGCGCGCTGCCTCCCAGCCGCACCGGCCTGGCGGTCTCGCGCCGAGGCGTGATCGTCACCGCTTTCGGGCCGAACCCAGACGGGGCAGGCACGCTGCTGCGGCTCTGGGAGGTCGCGGGTCTGAACGGCGATTGCACCGTGACGCTGCCTGCGGCCGCGCGAGCGGAGTCGGTCCAGGCGGTGGACCTGCGCGGGCGTCCGACAAGCGCGCGGCGGCCGGTTCATGACAGCCGGATGACCGTCCCGGTACGGGCCTTTGCGCCGCTGAGCCTGCTCCTGACGGTCGAGTGATGTCTCCCTGGGGCATACGCGGCACTTGGGGCGGAGGCAGTCCGCGGCGGCGGTCTCATCGACTTGCATGGCCCGACCCCTTACCTGGGCCCGCATGCTGCCGTGCTTCGCTGCCGCACAACTCCGCAGACGTAAGCAGCCGAATGGGCCAGGATCTCACGCAGGCCTTCCACGTTTTCTCTCGGACTGTAATGGCGTCGACTACGGCTGCCGCCCATTCTCAGGCAAATGATAGCAGCGATTGTCATGGACGGAGCGTCCACGGAGTACGTCGTGGGCTGGTTTACGCTGGCCCTCATCAACGCCGGTCTCGCGCAAGGCAAAGGGCGCAGCGGTCAGGCCCGGTAGCCGCCCAGGCGGCGTAGAAGGAAATCCTCGATCTTGAGCCGATCGAGCCACAGGGTGTGGACACGGATCTCCCCAGCCAACTCGTCAGCCTCCCACAGTCTGGTCAGGTGCTGCGGGCTACACCACAGTAGGTCGCAGACCTCGGCGCACCGCATCCAGGGCCGGCCAGTGCCCAGGATGGCCGACACCACCGTAGCCGAAGGCAAATCGCACGGGAGATCGGGAGCGACGACCTCGCGCGCCCAAAGACGCCAACTGGCCGCAGCAGCGCCTGGGCTGCGCACGTCGAAAGCCCAGCGCAACACCCCGCTCTCGATCCGTTCGACCATCTCCGCAGTCCGTAGGCCTAACAGATACCTGGCCGCATCCATCGACATCAGGGCCGGGCGGCGGCGCATGAGCCGGGTCGCCCCCGCCGGCCGTGGGACTGCGAGGCACAGGGCGGTTGGCTCGGCTGGGAGATCTGCGGTGTTCATCGTTCGTTCCGCCCCCACGAGGGGACATGAGGCAGTTGCCCATCCTCACGACGGGATGGAGGGATGGGATCCAGACCCAGAGCGGCGTAGATTTCGTCTTCGGTGGCTGCGTAGATCTTCCCTCGCAAATACAGCCCCCGATGGGGGTGCCACTTGCCGCCCGCGCCCTTGGCGAGCTCAGCCAGCCAGATGTTGTGTTCTTTGCTGCCCGTCCGACATAGCAAGACAGTGCCCCAAGTGTCCTGGGTGGCCCAGAATAGGTCCACTTGGACGCATGCGTGATAAACGGTGATGCAGGCGTCGCCGCTGCCATCGACAACCCACCTTTCCGCCGTGGCGCGGGCGTGGACAGCCTCGGCGGCAAGGTTGCGCGGGGCCAACTCTTTCCCAAAAAGGTCACGACCGGTCTCGACCTTGGGGATGGCGACAATATCCACGTCGTTCGGGTGATGCCGGCAGCGGCGAATCGAGCCAGCGATCTCTAGCCGATCGCAGTATGGCCCAAGCCAATCCGCGATGCGATCCGCACATCTCTGGGCAAAGGCGAGGGTCATGAATCTCATTCCGGGTTCGGCAGCGGCGGTTCACGTCTCTCGACTACAGAATGACAGCCGCATTTAGCGCACACGCCTTCGTCGCTGGCGGGCAGTTCGGAGTATTCGGCGCCACAGGCTTCGCACTTCCCGGCCCATGTGTCCGCCGCTCCCGTGAGAATTGCGTCGCTCAGTTCCTCATTCTTCAGCCGCTTGGCCCACCTACGGAAGGCCAACCCCACTTCGCATTCTGCGGATGCGTCCTTCAAGCCCATTCGATTGTCCTCCGCTTGCATTCTGCGTAGTTCGCGGCGAATGGCGCTTGGCAGCGCGTTAAAACATGAAGGGTCGTTTGGCATTGAGTTCTATGCTCTTCGGGTGGGATTGGCGGCCAATCTGGCCCATGAGGGCATCGAGGTCGGTTTAGGCTGGGCTCGCGCCGGCACGCTTCCAATGGCCTCTCGATGCCCTCGGCGGTTGGGCGGCGTTAGGCCGCGGGGTCCGACGCCCGCTTGCCGCCGGCCAGGCCGGGATCTCAATAGATATGGTATAGACAATGGCCATTCACCCCACCATCTGATGCCCACGCCTCCGGATCTGCTGGGCGCGAGCGAGCATTTCCCCCGCCTGACTCTCGAGCCAGGCCGCCGCATGCTGGATCTCCTCAGCCGTAGCATGCGCAATATGCCGATACCCCCGCTGCCCCGAAATCACGTCCGGCGAAGCGGCGTGGGCCATCGACCGGATCTTGCGCTCGTCCCACATCCCACCCACGCGGTCGGCGAGCTGCGCCGCCGTCAACCATCCTCGAGCCTCATGCAGCATCCGTTCGAGATACGCGACGTTGGGCGATTCCCGCGGCTCACGGAATAGGGAGAGCTGGGGCGACGCGGGCGCCGGCAGCGCCGAAGGGATGGCCATCGTGTCCTGGCTGCTCATGTCAAGGGTCGTCGTCGTAGCTGGCGAGGCGCGCATTCCGTCGTAGCCAGAGGATATGACGCCGTTCAGACTTGCCGCGCCAAGGGCGCTGCGGAGGGCCATAGTCCTCAGGACTCATCATCAGAAAGGGTTCGGGTCTGCTGCAGTTTCTGCGTTCTCCAGCGGTTGCGCCACTGCCCCAACAGCCGCCTGGGCGGCCATTCGCTGCTTTAGAGTCATCAAGAGCTGCGACAACGCCGCCAGCGGCAGGTCCTCCCAAAATGGGGACGTGTAAATTGCGTCAAACCGGTCCCGGCAAATGGCCTCGATGTAAGCATGCGGCACCCGCAGATTGCGGATGCCCCACACGTAGCGCCTCCGAGTGTCAGCGTCCTTGTTCACCCAGGCCTCGGCGGCGTCCAGATCCGTGTCATCGAGCAACAGCCGGAGGTAGGCCGCTAGGCGCGTGAAATCGCGCCCGTTGCCGATCAGCCGCAACGAGTCCAACCCGCAGGCCCGGATGTACGTGGCGTGGCGGAGATCATCCAACTTCATGGGCCGGCTAGCCCCTCTGGCCAGCTCCTGCGCGGTCTCGAGCACCTGGCGCGCGTACAAGTTGCTTGGCTCGGCGGGCACCTTCAACCGCCCCCGCTCGATCCGCCACCCCTGGGCGCCGCACACCTCACCCCAGAGCCGCCAATGCACTGCTGTCTGTCGCTCCGTCATGCCGTCCGCCAGATGATCCATCCGCCCTTGGGGCTCTTCCGCACCGTGATGCTCGCGCCCACTTGTCGCGCCGCTTCATAAGGGTGCTTGTTATCGCGCTCGTAGCTGAACGAGCCGCCCACCGGGCAGGCCAGAATGGCCTGCCTGAGCATGTGCCGCTGGCCCCGCAGCCAACACCGGCCTGGGGGCGGCGGTGGACCGGCCGGATCGATCGCTAACGCGCTGGCTGACATCGCAGCTTTCGTTGACTGCACTTAGCCCTCCTCCGGCGCATCCGCCAGGAGGCGATTGACGATCGTCTCCACATCCCCTGCCACCGGCCGCACCAGCACCTGGTCGCCGCTCTCCTCGATCTGGCACCCGAGCCGCTTCAGTTCCGCCACCGCCAACCCCTCGAGCGCCTCCTTGTTCGGCCGCTTAGTGATGTGCAAGTAACTCTCGGCCTCCTCGCCGAACACCGCCTCGATCCGTCGCACCACGTGCTCCGAATCGTCCCAAGTGATGCCGCCCCGCCCCTTCTGCAGCCCCACCTTGATGCTGTGGAAAATCAGCGTGCGCGGCTTGCCAAACAAGTGCCGGGCAATGTCCACCAGCGCAGCGAGGGCGCCCCTGCGCTCTTTGGCCTGCTGGGCCGCCGCTCGAATCGGTTTGAGCATCGCCCGCTTCTCGGCGGCCAACGTCTCTTGCAGAGCGTCTGTCAACGACCGTAAGCGGTCGGTCGCTTCCGAGTAGGCCAAAGCGGCCTTCTCGATCTCCATCAGGTTGATTTCTCGGACTGGCATAGGCTTGTCGTCTTGGAAGACCTCACTGAATGATTTGAATAACGATCCCGATCAGAATCAACAGCCCCACCGAGCTCTGGTAGAGCATCAACAAGACTGTCAAAGTCGCCATCACAAGGTCGGTCGCGCTCATAATGCGTGCCGGCCGCCCATCAGGTCGGCCAACGCGTGCCATTCCGCCCGTCGGTCACGGCAACAATCCTGGCACAAACTCTCCACCCCCGACCCCGCCACCCCGTGCCGCACCCTGCGCCCACAATCCGAGCACCAGACCACACGGCGCTCGTCGGTCCGCCGCATGCGCCGCCGGACCAGCCGCTCCTCGGCGCCGGGCAAGGTGGGCCGCGGCCGGAACTGCTCGAGAAACTCCCGCTCCAGCCGCGCGTTGCGCCGCACCGCCGCGCCCACATACACCGCGCCCGTGACCAGGGCCGCCAAAATGATCCACATTGTCATCACACTTTAGGTCCTCAGTTATGGAATAGCTCGAAACTGAGCTGTACGGCGCCCCCACCCGGCTCATACCGCACGCTCATCCAACCTCGCCGCACGGCCTCCATCTCCTTGGCCCACACCGGATCCGCCATCAACCTCACCACCCCCCGGATCCAGTTGTAATCCCTCTCGCTCAGATTCTCCAGCTTGAGCTCGTAATGCCGGCGGTACCGCCCGCCCTCCGTGCGCTGTGTCTGATGCGGTGTCTGCATGATTCACTCCACCCCTTGGTAGTTCATCAGTTGCTCCAATCGCTCGCGGGGGTTTTGCTCACACTATCCGCCACCGCCAACACCTTCACGAAATGCTCCCACCCAAGACGAACGCCGCATCGTCCTCCTCGAAAAACGCGCCTCCCAGGCCGAGCAAGCCCAGGCCGTAGTCGCCAGCGACCTCACACCGGACCAACAGCGCGCGCGCCTCAAAGAGATCTTTGGCCTGGCCTAACCTC